>ERZ1292630.1168-Hain-H41-02um-R3-1168-length-26369-cov-7_pt2 | contig 22052 bp, 16 predicted proteins | sample MGYA00564408_ERZ1292630 | MGnify/ENA primary metagenome ERZ1292630 (study PRJEB36523, sample SAMEA6512641) | groundwater metagenome | collected 2019-01-08 | study: AquaDiva: Metagenomics assemblies of 32 groundwater samples
GGGCGAGGGCGATGAGGGGTGGTCGATTGACGAACAGACGGAGGTCACTGGGGCAACAGCGCGACCGCAATCATCCTGCGGTAATCGAGAAGTTTCTTGCGGGCAAGGATCGGCACGGGTAGGGTGATCTATGAAAAGCGATGAAGGGAGCCATAAGGGACACGAAAGGTAAAATCTCGCCACGGATCGTTCTGTATGAAGTCGAATCTGTACGGCGCCTTGATAACGTCGCATCGCCTCCAGCACGAGCGCCAGAAAGTGGTGGCCCAGCCCGTGGCCGCGGTGGTCCCGACGCACGACGAATGTGTGCAGGTAGCTGCACGCTGCCGGCATGAGCGCCAACGTGGGGCGGGGTGATATGCCCTGTCCCACCTCGGCGGTGCTTCGGGTCGGTGGCACCGTCGACGACAAACATGACGCGGTACAAATGGCTAACGCTAAGGCGTGTTGGAGCGACGGCCCTTCTTCTCTTTCGCAGCAGGCGTGGGTAAAGATGGGCGCCTGGACGCTACAAGCCGGCAAAACGCCGAGGTGACGCCATAGTGGAGGCACCATTTTTTCTCTCTCAGGCAAGACGGACGCGTAGACTGCGACCGCATCGGGACGTGCAGAGGCGATGCGGCTAGACTTGACAGCGACGACGACAATGGAAGGGGGTCGAGACTCCCCCCCAGGAGGCGCAGCGGCCCTCGCGTAAAACGCAGTTGGCTTGGGAAGCGGGTGCACGCCGCAGTCCCAGGCGCTGTTCTGCACCGTGCTACACGCCGACTCGACGAACGAATCGTAAGCCAGTCGTTGATCCACGTCGGGAACACGGCAGTGATCCGTCGTGGCTGCGACACTGTCCTTCATCAATCTTCTAAATTTGTGACATCGAGCGTTGGCGCTGCCTTTTCGACTCGTGCCCCGACCCCAGGTCGGTTTGCTGGAAAAAGAGGAGAAGCTGACGCGTCAACAGCACATGAGCCCATCCAGCAGCCAAACGACATTCTCTGATGGATCGTCAATCCGATTCCGCTTGCGCCGTGAAAGTGAGTAAAAACGAAAAAGGTGGCTGGAGAATGTGTTGCCGCGCTACACCCACCGGCCACTGTGCCAGACTTGACGCACGGCTCGAGGCACGGAATCGTGATCACGCAACGCATCCAAGCAGCCGACGAGGTCCAACTCTACGGGCCGCTGATGTGTCGCCACTTTTTTTCGGTTTCCCACCGAGTAACGAATCACGTGGTGAACGACGTTCAGGGCAGCTTCCACTTGATCCCCGCAGATAAACCCGCGTTCGCTGGTTGTAATCCGCGTCGGCGGAGCGGCACCAACGTTCTTCACAGCAGCGGCCAAAAGCAAGGCTGCCAGCAAATCGCCGGTGCCACTGAAGTGGCCCTCCAGCTTCGGAATTTCAAAAACGGCCACGTAAGACCGCTCCCTCGCACCGTCCCCTGCTCGGTACGATGCCATGCACCAGAGCTGTTCACCCTCGTCGCTACGGCCGCCTACCACTTCGTCGATACCTCGCACCTCGCCGGTGAGCGAATTCGACCCTTGGCCGCCCACCCAACCTGAAAAGGACGTGATCACGACCATTTTCACTCCCACATCGTGAAACCAACGACAAGCCGCCTCGGCACGGTTGATCGCGACCTGGAGGCCGACGACACCGTCAACGCACTCGCCGGTGAGCAAGGACGCCTCGAAACCGTTCGGGGTCGCGATGTCCGCAAACGGCAGCAAACATCTTGTGTAGGCGACAGGCACACCGGTCTCGACGTACATCCGGCCGGCATCACCGCAGACGGGATCGACGAGTCTTACCGCCGTCGGGTTCAAAAAGTTAGCGTCAGGCCCGAGGACGCGCGAATGTACCACGGGCAGGAGGTCACTGCGCCCCAAGTAGCCGATAAGCACCCCAACGTACTCCGATGAGAGCCCATGTGGAGAGTCGTCGGAGGGAACAACAACAAGGTTGCACGTCAAGCGCAACGCGGACAGCAGTCGCGCCACGTCCTCCGCCGATTGCCTCGTGACGGCGATTTGATAAATGCCGTAGCCCGGATGCGTGGACAGTTGGCACACCTGTAGCGTATCGGCTTCCATGCCCTGCAGTTGCAGTGGCAGCACCGCCGCTCGGCTGCCCACTGCACCGTGGACGACATGGGAATGGAGCAGCAAGACGGTGCCCAACGGCGGCATATTTAATAAAGAAGCAAAGAAAATAAATAACGGCCCCGGCGGTGTGGCGGTCGGGACAACGTTTCAACGTATGGAGGCCAACAATATTTTGTTTGACCGTGTGTGTGTGTTCCAGTCATTCCCAAACCTCTCCGGTCGACGCGGGCCCCCGCAATGCCAAATGGAGTCGATGGTTCCGGTCGAATGCAAAATAAAACACAGCAAGAGGCACGCCGTGACGACAAATGTGCCAACACGAGAACAAGTTAAAACAAAAAAAACATTGAAGAACGGAAGTGAAGTGGGGACCTCTTCGGCCTCTGGCCTCCCTGTGATGTCTACCGTTTCTTTTCTACCAAATCTCAATGTCGGCGATCGCCGCCGGGTAGCTGTAGTATGTTCCCTGAGGCTTTCGCGTCTCCGGGTGGTACGGCCGCCCATAATTCTGCAAAGCCAACTTGTCCCCCGCGACCATCGACATGACATTCACATCCGATGCCGCGGTTTCACCTCCGCCTGGGAAAAAAAATGGCTCCAGCGCGGAGGTGGACGACCCGGACAGCGACGGCGTATCGCGAGCCACGCCGTCAAAGTCAGCTTCCTCCCAGCGTTGATACAAACGATACCTGCGGTCAAATTCCATGGTGAAGTCATCCAGATACGTCTTGTAAATCAGGTGATGAGCGTCGGTAAAGTACTGAATGACCCGTTCGATGGGCAGCGAGGCGTCAGTGTCCAGCAAAGCCAAGAGCTCAGGCGGAAAGGGCTTGACATGCGCCGCAAGCTGCAAGCACGTGAGCACGTACTGAACGGGAAAGAAGCGGCCCTCCGTAAAGTGAACGCCCTTTTTGAAAAGGTAGTACTGAAACGGCAGCAGGACGGGCGAGATGAATTGCAAGTGGAGCTGATTTTGGCTTGGTGGGTAGTTGAATCCCGCGCACATGAACGACGCGGCGTCGAATACGGGCGGGTGAAAGCCTCGAATCGACGCCTCAGGGACCCGGACCAGCTTGCTCCGCCACGCCTGGTTATCCAAGAACTGTGCTTGCGCGGTCGCACGGCACCGAAACAGCATCGACTCTATCAGAGAATACCCTTCCGCAGGTTTCTTCAGCAGATACCTCCAATCTGGAATGAACATACGGGTCGGCAACACGTTGAAGTGCAACGGCGACAACGCGAGCAGGTCGTCGATGACCATGATTTTGTCATCTTGATAGCGGATGCTGATCGTCAAGGGAAAGCCGCTCTTTTCCAAGCTGATGGCGAACGCACTAAAAACGTTGGTCGACGTCGACAAAGGGGTCCGCGAGATGTCTTCGCCGCACGCGTTGCAGACCGGCAAGGTGAAGGCATTCGGCTTCTTGCAGTTGCCACAAAGGCGTATGGTATTGTAAAGAAGCTTCTTCGCCTTGTCAAGCAGCGCGGGGGTGCCTTCCAGGGACGCGAGCAGCTGGGCTAAATCGCCAGGAACCCGAGCGGATGCTGCGCCAGCCGTTGCGGGCACCGTCGGGAACGCAGCGGTCGGCCGTACGCCGGCGAGGAAGGACAACGCCGACATCGACGTGATCCACACCGTTAGGACGAAGCGACGAGGTGGAAGGAAATGAAGTGTCGCGCGCACTGAAGTTCGCACCTTTGGTGGGAAAAAAACGGACACCCGCCCCGATAATTGAATACGTCGAGATCGACCCAGTCGAAGGACAAGCTCTTGGCAGTTCCACGCTCGTCAAAACTCGACACTCAACGCCGCGATGTTTCTTAACGCGCAACAAACAAGGGAGGAAGAGCGCACGTCCCGAGGCGCTAGACGGAGGAAAAATGATTGATTCGCCACAATTGCGCGGGAGTGCCGCAGCCGGTCAGGCACTCGGACCATGATGGATGCTGCCCGCCGTGATGAAATGCCCGAGAGGCACGCGGCACCGCCATTCCGGGCGACAAGAAGAAGAAGACGATGCGGGGGAGCTCGGTTCCTTGACACGAACGAAGATGTTATGTTGGATCCAGTGCAGCGCGGTTTGCTCGGCATCTGCCATCTCACGAATGCCGGGACTCGTTGCTGGTTTGTTCGTCACCGATAGTGATGGCTGCAGGAGAACGGCGACACAGCCTTCCCCACCGTGACCAAACAGCACGATCGTCGCGGGTCGCTTGGCATCGGCGACCCAGGCATCGCCGGCAGCCGTGTCGTTGAACAGGGCGGGCCATCTCGTTCCTCGACGTCGCGCCGCGGCGGGTGTTGGCAGTCTGGCGTCGTGGGTCGTGGTCGGTTCCTCGTGCGGCGGTCCGGAGAAATCGTCGCGCAGGGTTTGCGGCAACGGGTAATCGCCGACGAACTGGACCGCCTGGCCAGGAAATTCAAACCAAACACGAATTCGACGAACTGGATGAAACATCAGGCTGTCGGCCGCGGAGAGCATCCCGAAGGCGATAGGGCAAAAGCCTCGCTGTTGCGATCCTAGACCGGCCGCAGCCGCGTAGCTCACAAACCCTCCTCCTATTCGGCATCGTGCGGTTGCCTTAAGTCTCGAATCGGATAGCGCCTTGGTCAATCTCGCGAGAGCGACGGGTGGCGCAGCGAGTGTGGCCCGATCGTTCGTCGTCGCCGCAGCGGGCGCCACGGCGGGATGAATGGACGAAAACTCAAGCGGGTGGCATGGATGCTCCAAGCCGACGCAGACAATGTGACTTAAAGTGGTACAATGCTGCCAACTCGCATCGCGCGTTCTGGAAAATTCAGCCCGCTCGGGCCCGCCCGTCACAGCCATATCCGATGCGAAGGATGGGCGGGCGACGCCGTTCATGCGCCACACTAGCCACGTTGGGTGACTCAAGTGACGACTCGCCTCAGACCCTGTCGGAGGCCAGTCGATCCTCAGGACGACCTGGCGCCCGGTGATCGGTGCGGAGGGCGCGGCAGTTGACCCTTCGACTGGACTCGAGAAAACGACCTCGGACATCCAAAGTCGAGGCCCAGTCCAAGCGTCGCCAGGATGAACGATCGTCAAACATCGCGCACGCCCAATGGCCGGCGCGGCCGCATGTTCTTCCGCGGCGTCTAAAATGGTGACTTCGGCGGTGGGCGGTGCGCCTCCACCGTCGATGGGCTGCAACTGGACGAAGAAGACCCGAAAGCTGGCCAGGGCGGATTCCTGTTTGAAACCAATGCAGGTGACGATCCCTCCTGGTGCCATTGCCTGCGGCGCCGGTGCTTCCCAAGCTGCCCTCGAGTGAGTTGTTTCGTAATCACGGTTGGATACGCAAGGGATTTCGAAGCAGTCCGCGTGACACACAAGTCGCGGTATCGGCCCCGCGATCATGCGGTCTTGGTGCATCGCGGAAACCGATCCGGAACACGGAACGAGATGCGTCGACAGCAGCACCGCGCTTTTCCAGCCATCCCGTTCCTGATCATCCGTCAGCGTACCGCGCGGAAACACAAAAGTCCGAAAATTGGTCCGTAACGGCGAGCTGGGAGTCGACGGCGGGTCAAGAGGAATGTCGAAGGGTTCATTCTCGACCATCGTGACGGGTGATGACGTTGCAGTGGGTTCCACGATCAACTCGGCAAAGCAATCGTTGTCTTCGATGGCGCGCGGGGCACAGGTGGGACAGAACGCACGCCACTGCCCTCCGCGACAAATCCACGGAACGTACATGACGCTTGTGCTGCCAGGGTCAAGCTGCAGTTCGCAAGTGCACATCGGGCAACGAATCTGAGGGGCGGGGACGTAACCGCTCTGAGCGGACACATCGGAAGGCTTGGTTTGAAAAAATCCGGGCCAGAAGCCAGGTTTTTTTTCAGGCCCGTGGTCCGCGGGCATCGGCAGCTTCAGCATGAAGCTGGCGGGATCCATGATACTCGGGGTCAAGCCTGCACCAAGCAGCAAGTGCGCGCCAAGATCCATGCCTTCCGCAGTCCCTTCCCGCGCCGCCAACGCGAGGTCCATGCGTTCGTGAGCTCGTAAAACGATCGAAAACGACCGCATCATCCCGGCAGTGACAATGTAGCGGTAGCTGTCCCCAATGAGATCGGAGAGACCTCGGACCGCGTACCCCGGTGCACTAGTCGTCGTTGATGTGACAGACAAGCAGACGTCCCGGTGACGCGAACCCAGCCCTGACTGCTTGAAGGTATAGCTGGACGACGCGCGTCCGACAGCTTGCCATCCGATGACGGAAACGCGTGGAAGCGACCTGACGGACGTCGCGGTCGTGAAAAAAACGGTGACTACGTTGCATAGGGCATGCCTTTGCGGGAGTGTGGCTTGAGCGCCTATGGGTGTCGTCGTTGCCGATTGATTGGACGACGTCTCCGGGAACGCCCAGGTTCGATGCGTGTTCCACATTCCGGGAAGCGGGTCGCCAGGTTTTTCGGTGTGAAATAGAAAACCTGTGTTTGATGCGTCGTGAGGCAGGACCGCGAACGGTATGAGGACGCGGGGAACACCTTTTACGCCACCTAGCGATCCGACGGCCGAAAAAGCTATGAAGGTGGGCTGCGTTTCGCAAGAGCGGAGCAGTAGCCCTGCGACGTAAATGGGCTGCGCGAAGTAAAGCGTCAGCCTTCCAGCATCAACCATCTGAGATGGGGGTGCGGGCATCGAAGCGGGGCGCCGCGCGAGCCGACAACGCGCCGCGTCGCCGACCAGGTGGTGGTCATGGATGGCTACCAATTGTCCAGACGTTGGACGCCACAGACCATTTGGCACGGGCGACCCGGCCGTGGCCTCGGTGGGTTCGAGCGTCAACACAGCATCGACCAGGACCGCGTCGGGGGAGCAGAACGAAATGGGCCGGACACCGCTGCCGCCGCCAGACGTAAGCGATGCATGGACGCCGAACATGCATTGCCAGCGGGTCGCGTTCCATCCATCGCGCCGCCGGTATTCCTGGTTGTTCCATAGCCCTTTGACGAACACATCGAACCCCGGCCGGTCCGGGGCGTTGTGAGCGGCCATTAACACGCGGCAAATGGCTTCGTTGACGTCGCCAGGAATATTGGTCTCGAGTTGGTCCACGGCCAAGACGAAGCAAACGGTCAGTGGCGCTGAAAAGAATACCTTCGACACCTCCTGAGCAGCGATCAGGGGGCAGCTAACCGGGTGTTGCGGATTTACGTGAGCACCCTCGCGGCTGGCAGCGCCATTCTGTGGCAATCGAAGCGATGACGCGTTATCATTTCCTCGGAGGTAAAGCTCGGACTCGCCCTTGCCGCTCCCGTCCGCCCGCGCCAGCCACCGCCGCCATCCTTCCTGGAGACCGGCAACCGGCGACGGGAGGGCGTACAACTTCGTGAGCGCTTTGCGGACGACGTGCAGCCAGGCCTTCATTCGCTTTTCCTTGCTATCGCGCGACACGTAGGATAGCAGCTGCGATGAGCTGCAACCATGGCGATCGGCCGGCCGGTCGCTCAGTTCGATCACAGACGGCGTCATATCCGCACGATTGCCAAAGCGGGCAACAAAGTGTCGCAGATTTGCGGCCGGAATGCGCTGCGATTTTTCCTTGGGTGGGATGAAGTCGATTAGAAGCGCCACCGACGTCAACTGCACCACGAGCGACGTCGACGAGCCGCCGGCAGAAGACGTGGTGGATGAAACGCGCGGACACGAGGCGGCCGCCAGTCGTGATGATGAGCCGTCCGAGGGAGCCGCCGATGCTGCTGCGGCGGCTTGCCTCACCGACGCCACCACCGTTTCCCCTTCGAGGCATCGCCGTTGCGCGTCCGCGGCGGCTGGCGGAAGGACCGTTGGAGGGGCCACCGGGGCGGCGGCTGAATCGGCCATCTCGCGGGCGGCGGCAATGAAACGATTTCGCCGCCAGTGAAACATGAAGAAGACCAACGGGGGCAGCAAAGAGGAGCCTACGGCTGGTGGGTCCGAGGTCCCCCTTGGCGGGGAAGGAGCAGAAGGGGACGGCGCGGCGGCTGATTGCGTTGGCTGCGACGGAGAAGACCCTTGGTGAGTCCCCGGCGACGGCGTTGAACTTGGTGGCGGCAAAAAGTATGCCGTGACGGCCCGCAGGATCCAGTAGCTCTTGGTAATGGCGAAGCCGCACCCAAAGTCCTCGAAGTAGCGTGCGAACGGTGCATTGTTCGCGTACGAAATGAGATCCGGGAGGTCCGCCGTCCTCTGCGCAGCGCAGGCAGCCGCGGAGGTCGGCAGCGATGGACTCACGCTGAACGTGGGTTGGAGCCAGGAGGTCGGAGAGAGCGCTTGACAGTCACCACGGCCACCCGTCCCTCCCCGACATAAATCGGTGAGGGTCGAAGAGAGGTCGATCTCGTCTGACATGATGGGCGTATTCAGCGACAAGGTGGTATACGGTGGGTCGATCGCTTGAAACTTGGCCTGCACTCCTTCACACATGGTCACAATGTTGTCCGATGGATAGAGGATTTTAATCGTCTGCAAACGCGTTTCACCCACGTCGTACACTTTCTGTCTCAAAAAGCGCAGCAGGTGGCGCACCGCGGGATCGTCCGGAACCAACAACGTCGGATCGTCGTTGAACATTTTTTGCACCGTCGCCGGGTCGACGCCTATGAATTGGGCGGGAGTCTGCGTTCGCTGCCATAAAAAGGCCGGCGAATACTCACAGCAGATGAGCGTCAGTTGACAATCGCTACCCTCGAAAGAGAAGTAAGCGCCCAACAGCGGCAGCGGCTCGGGATTGAACGATGACGCACTGAACCCGAGGAACGTCAAATGCTCCGCCGCACTGGCAAGCGATTCGAACACGTCCACGCCCGGAATGCCATGATGCCTCAAATGGCCATTACGACGGTCAATGTTGATGATGCGGGTGCAGTTGTCCTCCGGGACGAAGACGCAGAGCGGCACTGTGTATGGGTCATGGCCGGGGTGGGATTCATACAGCCGGCAAAGTCGACGCATTTTTTTTCGTCGTCGTCGGTGTGATGTGTGTGTATGAAGTGGAAGGATACCAAGAAGGGAAGAGAAACACTTTTTGTGCCACGACAGGTGAGTAGCGTCGACAGGTGGGACGGTCATGTGGTGAAACGTACCGATATGCAGAGCACGAAGGTTTGGTTGGTCCGAACTAGTTGGTGTCGTTACGAATTGGTGTTGGAGTAAAAGAAACGGGGAAAACCAACACACGACGTCCAAAACAAAAAAGACGCACTCGGTGTGCGGTCATTACACGAAAATGTGAATATGTCGTGGGGGGTGTCATTCATGAATATTCAGCGACGTCGGCGAACGACTCGTTGATGACGCCAAACCGCGCGAGCCGTCTCATCACGACCTCGTGCGACAACGTGCACGACGGGGCGGCGTCTTCGATGAGAGCGATGAAGGTATCGTGAGTCATGGTGGCGCACCATTCGACCAAGGCCACTGTGGCACGAAGCCTCGCTTCCAAATGGAGGCCTGCCGACTCGCCGGATAAAGGGGCGTAATGGTTGCCCGGTAATGTGGCGCCCGGCTCGTACGCCCAGTTCGCGCGAAGGACGACGCGTCGCCAAGTGTCACCGGGCTGCGAATTCGCCAAATGAAATCTCAATGTGAAAGGCCGATCACGCGCGTCGCGAACGGCAGCGGGGTTGAGAAGTTCGACCAGCGTCTCAATCTGCGCAGGGCGAGACTCGGTCGACTCCATCAATAGCAAAGCGTCCCGGCGACCCGCGTACGCAGGCAGCTGCTGTGTCGGCACACGCTGTGCCGCGCGCTTGTACGCCATATCACCGAACAGCATCCACGGACTGACCAGGCCTGAAAAATTGAACCATTGCCCCAGAACGTCGTGGCACATCAACAGCACGGCGAGAAGCCTCGGCACATTTTCGTTCGGCAGCGTCGTCAAGGACACAGCCGCGAAGACAGAGCCCTGCTTCTGAGAGACACAAGGGAACAGTGGCATGTCGGCCCTTGTGGCGGAGATCGTGGCTGCCGACGTGCGGCCGGCCAGGTGGCTCCCCGCTGGCAAAATGCCTCCATTTGCGAGCAATCGAGCCACTTCGCAAACTTGAGCGCATAACGGCTGGGTCGCACGGCCCATGGGCGTGGTGTATCGCACGCCATGGTGCGGCTTCAGCACCTGATGGGCACCTGACGATGACGACAGCGCCAGAGGTCCAACCGTCCAACGCAATTCGTCCTCCGCGTCGTCCGGCGACGTCCGAGGCGAGAGCGCCAGAGCCAGCAACTTGGTCGCCTGCTCGGCCACGCGTGTGACGAACTTGGTGACGTCAACGTTGCGGTCGCAAAGTTCGACCTCGATGCGGGCCGCACGCGGAATAGGCACCACGGTCGCCTGGTCAGCGAGAACGGCTGTTGCGTTGACTGCTTGTCTCGCTGTGAGGCCGGCCGCACCATTCGCAGATTGAGGAAGCGCTTCTGCGGCTGCTGGATGATGGGTACCGGCTCCTCTGGCCGTCCTCGTTTCGGGAACCGTCCCAAGAAGCGCCGACAGCAGGAGATCTTCGTCCTCGGCGAGATTGGTGGCAGTGACCCGCGTCGCACCGCTGGAGGTGGTAGGGCCGGTGGTGGGGCCGTGACGTGCGACGTTTCCCACGCGTGCGGTGATGGGTTCTACCGCCTCGGTTCGCGGCTCCGGCAGGGGACGTTTCGCCACGCCGCTGGGTGGTGGGGCCGACGCTGGCGGCTGTGGGGTGAGCACCGTGGCGGTGGGTGTGTGCCGAGGTCCGACATTTTCGGCTGCACCTACGGTGGCCACCCTTCCCATCGCCTGGCCGCCAACCACGTTTTCTCGGGTTGGGGACGACTGCTGCACAACGACCCCGGCGCGTCGTTGATTCAACGACTCGATCAATTCTCGATCGTCGCTAGATGCCTCGGACGGCGCGGTGGCTACTGGGGGCATCCCGACGGTGATGGCTTGCGCGGTCAGCGGGGGGAAGACGGACAAGACACATGGTGGTCGCGTCGGCGCCAGCGGCCCGTTGTCAGCCGCGCCGCCCTCGCCGTCGTCGTCGTCATCGTCGCCGTCCTGTGGGAGAAGCACACCATCCTCCTCCGTGGGAAGGTACAGCTCGCGCCCATCGTAGGTAAACTCGACTTGAATGTCCAGCGCCACGCGTTTCATGGTGAAGTACTCCTCCAGCCGCGGATCCTGCACCAGCGCCCAAAAGTCCTCGTGACGCGCACGGGCGGGATCAGGGGCCGCAAACGCGTGCGCCGCCCGATGCAAGAACGTCATGACCAGCACAACCCAATGCGTGATTTCACCTTCATCCACTGTGCCCTGATGCTGGCGGAACTCCAGCCGCCGGCCGGCTTGACCCAGTGTCGTGCCTCGCAGCAAGGTGTAATTGATCTTGTGATTTCGCTGCGAATTTTTGGCCGTGCTGAGCATCGGGTTCATCAGCGAGCAGAGCCGATCGATGCAATGGGAGACGTTCACCCGCGCGACCTTGTTGACGGCATCGGGGATGGACCGGAGCATGGACACACTCTTCAGCGACGAGCGGCAGTAACGCGAGTAATCGGCGCGTCTGGGTACGGCGACGAAGCTGTCCATCACAGGCTCGAAGGCAACCACGTACTGCGAAAAACGGCGAATTTGTTCGTTCGTAAGCGATTCGCAGCTCACGTGAACGTGAAGTGCCGTCGTGGTGTTGCACCCAAACCCGTTGTTTCGGATCTCCTTGGCGAAGGCCTTCAACAAGGTGAGACTCGTTGCACCCACCAACTTCGGCGTGATGAATTCGAGTCCGAAGATCGGCCGTCCGTCATCACTTTTAATCGACAAATCGGTGGTCACTTTCCAATTATCGTAAACGGCATCGTTCTTAGCCGCTTCGTACTCGAAGAAGTCGATCTTGCCTTCAAACTGCGGCAGATTCTCCTTCAACGCAGGTACCACATCCCTCAGTGCCTTCACGCGGTTGTCATAGAACAGCTCGTGAGGGTGCTTGAGCAGCATCGTTTCCATTTCGACACCGAACGTCGTGGTGGCCAGAAACGGCGGAATCGTCGCACAAGAGTCGGAAATCACCTTCCGTTGCTCAAACGATTGATACATCGATTGCAGGCGATTTTGAAACTCGGGCGAGTCGTAGTCGTTCGTCGGTGTATGTCTCGCGATACTGCTACTACGGCGAGACTCCCCTTCTTCCGGTGTGCCTTGGGTATCATCGACGAACTGTGCGACATTGAGGACGGTCTCGGTGGGTTCGCTGGCACGCACCACGCTACCGGAACTCGAGGGCCCGCTGCCGCCATGACTCGTGTGGTGCGACGTGGTGTGCTGCGACGGCGACGATGATGGCGCCGCCGGAGGCGACAGCCGTGTTGTTGCCTGCGGAAAGTTCGCGCACCGCAGTTCATCGAGCGTGAACACCACCCCTTGGCCAATGATGTGCTGAAGGGTCACTCGGTGCCGCTGGGCATAGGCCACGAGGCTGGCGCGGATGTCTTGCAGTTCTTTCACGCCGGCGGCGTCGCCCATGATGATGAACGACCTTAGGAAGACGTTCAACGCTACGGGTGCGGAGCGAGGTATGATGCTGTCAACGCAACAGGAAGGCAAGAGACGGTAACGACCGAATCGAGGTGAAAGCGGGTGTGTGTGGTTCACAAGAACCAATCCATAGTTGAACAATTGTAAGAAATCGGGAAGTGACAGGGGGGAGATCTCCGTGTACATCGGTGTTCCTCTTTCCGTGTGCGGAAAATGTATTGAGGGGGTCGTGTCTACAGTTTCCAAGCTGCCCTCACCAGTTCGACAAACGCCTCGTCACTGTCGACGCCGGCCGATACCCCGGAGTAGTAGTCTGAAAACTCCGCAAACGTGACGATGCCGTTGCGGTCACGACTGTCCCACACGGAAGCAAAGGCGCTGAGCACTTGCTTCTCGGTCAAATGACCGGCCACCACGTCTGGATGACTCGCGGCGCGATACTTCGCACCGATCTCGGCGATGGTGATTTGTCCGTCGCGGTCAGCGTCGAGCTTCGCAAACGCTTGCTGCACTACTGACTTTCGCACGTCCGACATCGGGCCGCGCATCACCAACAGCAGCTCCTCGTACGACAGCTGTCCATCCTGGTTCGTATCGAACGCGTCGAAGATTCGTTTCACTTCCTCCGACGAATAGTGCAAGTGCACTTCGTTGAGACACTTTTGAAACTCTTCGCGAGACACTAGCCGGTTGCCCGAGTCGTCCATCGTCCGAAAACGCCTGCCGATGGCCTTGATGGAAAGTTCACCGCACCGAGCACTGAAGGCAGCCCGAACCTGAATCAACTGTTTGACAACGTCTGACGGTACGCCGCGACGTAGCGTGGAGGCTAGCGACGCTTCACGGCCACTCTCCGTTTGTGTTCGAAGCTGGCTGTCATCGACATGGGTCACCACGAAACACTTGAGCACGTCGAGGCTGCCGGGAAATTTATCGGCGACCGAACCTTCGCCACCATCACACCGGTCGAACCTCAACGTGGCACCGAGCACGAAATCGGACGTGTAGTAAAAGTCGCTGCGGTCGCCGACTTGTGGATTGAGATACACGTCGAACGGCAGCACCGACGTCAGCTTCACTTTACCCAGCGACTCCTTAATCTCGTCGACGTACAACGCCCGCCAGCGCGGATAATAGACGCCGGTGAAGCTGCGGTGGGCGTCTTTGCCATCCGCAGATTCGAGTCGGCAGCGGAAACGCAGCATATCCGACGGTACCAGCGAATTCCGAGAGGTCATATGGCGTTGAAGCAGCCTGGGAGTTTAGGAGCGAGAAGAGAGCGAGAGGGAAGGGGGTTTTGAGATGCTTTTTTCAATCGTCTTGGTGGTGCTGCTGCTCTTTTGCGGAACTATTGTGGAACTAACAGAAGCCAACCCCCCATTGCACATGGTCGTGGGCACACCGAGTTAGATGGCCGCACCTGCTCTTCTCATCATCAAAAGTAACCCTTGTCGTTGAACCCGACCGACGGTGACGCCTTCCCAATGCCGATCCACTCGTACACGCGCTGCAGCGCGCGATTCTTGCGTCGTTCGCGACCCATGGTTGACAGCCGCCCGTGGCCTGGTAGAAGGACGGTATTGTCGGGGAAATCCTCCAACGACCGCAGTGACTGTGCGAGCAGCTCGCCGCAGGCGTACGGGAGGTCGACGCGGCCCACCGCATCATAAAACAGCAAATCTCCCGTGAAGAGCAATTTTTCCCTGGGCACGTGCAACATGCAATGGCCCATCGAGTGCCCCGGTGTATGAATGTAGAAGAGAAGCAAATCGCCAAGGTCCAGAAACCCGTTGTGTCGGTTGCTGAGTCCTGGCATCTCCTGGGCCTGTTTCATGAACAGATCCGGGTCCCAGAAAGCGGGCGGCAAGTCCGCGGCGTCTTGCCGACGATAGCGCTCGCACACATCGCGATGACGATCGAGCCATACTTTGTCGCCCATGTGGAACGCGACCTTGGTTTGGGGCAGCATTTGGCAGAGGGGCAGGGCACCGAGCAAGTTGTCGATGTGTAGGTGTGTGAAGAAAATGCTCCGCAGCGTGAATCCCGAGGCCTTGATGAATGCCACCCAGTCGTCAGGCCAGTCGTCCGCCATGTCCACGAGCACGCATTCCTGGCTCCGTTTCGACGCGATCAAGTACTGATTACTGTCAAAGTTGTTGCACCGATGGCGGCCCGCGATGACGACGTTGCTGGACTCGTGCAACACGTTAATAGGCCGCATCTCTTCGCGGACTTTGCGTGGAATGCCCCGCCGACTGGATGTTTCCTCTCCGCCACCCCACTTCGACACTTCGTCGACTTTCGTCTGTCGATTTGTGAGGGCAGTGAGGTTGGGCATATTCGCGTTGTCCCCACTCAGCGAACCGAAGAGCAGCCGTTGCGACGGTCGCCAGCATCCCCTCCCGAGCGATGAAGTCATTTGAGCCCCCGAGTTGGGAGAAATGCGGGTAATGAAAGCTGGGGCGTCCAATGATTCTTCGATTTCTCGCGCTCGTGTGCGGAAGCTATCGGTGTGGAGTGAAGGCCCTCACCAACAGATGCCGTCGCGAACGCCGCTGGCAACATGAAAAAGCTGCTGGCTTGTCGCGGATCAATGTGGGTGGTGGTGGTGCCAGTGGGGTGGGTGAAAGTGGGACGGGAAAAATGCGGACCGGACCTGGCCCATTCACTCGACAGCGCTTGCGATGAGAAAGCAAGTGTCACTTAGTGTCCGCCCCCCGTCGACGTTTTGTTTATTTCCTGCGATGCACATTCCAGGCCGCTGCCATCGACGGGTTGGCTTGCGGCTTGCCGCGGCGATTGGACGTCGACGGTAATCCCGGGAATGCCGTCGGGTCAGCGAACACTGGCGGCATTGCCGTGGATGGAAGTTGCGACGGTGCGATCGAGGCGGGCGGTGGAGGAGGCGGGGGCGGCGAAGGGTTGGAGCGTGAGGCCCACGTGTTGGACGACGCCGAATGGCCGGTGGTCCCGCGATACGAGGACGAGGTGGAAGCTGTGCCGGTCGCGGTCGTGTGCTGCGCGACGATCGACGACAGGGTTGCCGGCGCGGCTCGGGATGACATGGCGGGTGGTGCGGCCGCCGCCGCCCATGACAGCTGCTGTGGTGTGTCGTTCGTTGTCGTGGCCCTTTTCTTGCCACCGCGTTCTGCCTTTTCGGTGATAGCCCTGTGCAAGGAACGAACCTTATCGTGACCCCGTTTCACTTTGTCGTCCTCTGCGGCCTTCCGCCGTTTTTCCTCTTCTTCGCAAGTCATCATGATCTTGGCCTTCACGAGCGCGTCGCGCCGAATCGCGTGTGGGAACGACTTCACGATGCGGTCAAACACGTAGTCGTGGTCTTCGGGATGCTTAAAAAAGGCACGAAACTTGGAGTAGTACTCCGTGGCGAGCAAGCTTCCACTCAAATAGTCCGCGGCGGCCCGCTTGAACTGTTTGACCTGGTCCTGCGTGAGGATGGCGTCAAGATGTCTCGATAGTTCGCTCTCATTTTCTTGCTGGTCCTGCCGAGTGCCGACCTGAACACGATCTTGCTCGCGCAAAAAGTCACCGTCCGGTCGCAAGGGCACGAGACCCACCTCTTCGAGATGTGACACATGATCGAAGAATATTTTTGTGGCCTGCGTGTTGGCCCCGGTACTTGGCACCGAGGATGCATGAAGGCCCGACGACGGAGGTGCCGCCGCCGCGCCCCCACTTCGACCGTTGACCCCGCTCCTAGACGACCCGACAGGCGGGTCGAACGCCGTTCCGCCGCCGAACTTAAACCCAAAATTATCCAAACTGACTCCGCGATTCTGCACGCCGTGCATGCGACACAAGTGGGACTGCAATTCCAAATCGCCGTGAAAGACGCGGAGGAACACGTCGAGTTCCGCGCAGTCCCGGTGGCGGCAAACGCAGTGCCGCGCGTCAAAGTGCCTCAGCAAGGCGGCTCGATCCCGATAATAAGTGAACTTGAATTCCCCTGTGTTGCACAGGTCGCATGTCATGTGCTCGTGTTGCATGTGCTTCAGCAAATGGTCCGCATCGTACATGTTTTTTCGGCAAAACAGACAACGCGGATGGCCGGTGAAGGCCTCGCTGTCCTTCTGTGCGCAAGCGCCTTTCACGTGGCGCTGGATTTCATTATCGTTGTAGACGTGTTGCTGGGACAAGAACACGGGCTTGTGCTCGAGGCAGCACTCACAGTACTGAACCCTATGGGCGTCGCGCAGGTGCCGATGCAGATGCATCATATGTGAGAAGGGGATCTGTTGACCGGTGGCGTCCCAACATTCCGCGAAGGGGCACAAAAGGCCGTCCAGCACTTGTAGCTGACTACGCACCTCATCGACCGTTGCGACGAAGCCGTATTCTTCGTGCAGCGAGGGCTGTCCCTTTGGCGCTGACGGGGGTGCGACGATTTCGCAAAGAAGGTTAGGAACGGCGCAGGCGACGCGGGAGGCGAGGACGGCGGCATCGTACGGGGGCGGCTCGATGACGATGAAAAGCCGTCGACCGATTCCGCGGCACACCGGACAGCAAATCGACTGGGGATCGCACGCCGCCGCGGGAGTCACGCCACTGCTGCTGCCAGCCGCTAAAGACGAGTCGTGCCACATCGCTTGGCGACGGCACTTTAGTGCGCACACGTGGCACATGGAGTGCCCGCATTCCATAACGCCCATGGCGGTGCACACCTCCGAGGCGCACAGTAAGCATTCAATTGCACTCGGCGGAGGAGGAGGAGTTACGGCCGCGTCGTCATCTTTTTGGCCGCAGGCGGCGTCCGTGCCAGCTCCAGTGGCCACCTCGGCGGCTGCGAGGTCATCGGCTGCCGCATCGTCCTCCGTGTGAGCTTTGCGGTGCCGACGACGGCGCTTGTGTGGGTGCTCTTCGTCAGCGGGAATCTGAGACGACATGCTGATGCGTCGAAGACAATACTCGTATGAATGAGGTGGGTGGGGATTTGGGTTTCTTTAGAGAGAGAAAATAGAGATGGCGATCGTTACCCTATGCAAGGTGGGGGGAACACCGCCGTGACAAACGCATTCGAGGAGGGTGGCGCCCCGCCCCCTCATCATCTCGTTCGACGACGAAAGCTTCTTCTCAAGGGAGAGCGAAAGGGGGGAAGCGCAAGGGACGACACGTACAAACCTCGCCTCCATGGACAAAAGCGTAGTGCTCCGTACAGGGGGAGAGGGGAGGGGGCGGAAGGAGCGAAGCTGATGACGAAGAAGATAGAAACCTTGAAGAGGCCCGTGCAGAGGGGGGGGATCGAAGGGGGTCGGAGGGGGATTCCTTGTACAACTCTCGCACTCTCTCGTTCTCTCTCTTCTTTGTACCCCGTACGGACTCTGAACGGTGGGAACACTTCTCCCAACCGATAAGCCATCATCATCACGGTGTGTCGAACGACAAGCAGCGCCTCTGCTCGCTTCCCGGGCAGGAAAGGAGGGGGGGCGATTCCCGCCGCCCGGTGAATTGCGCCGAGTGGCTCCACGGAGGATTCAGGGTCATTGGAAAAACGGCGAAAACGGCATGAACAGCACACCGGGGAATAGACACGGACAAACTGCAGGGTAGAAAAGGGGGGGAGGGACATCGAAGGGATGGGCACGGGGATGGGAATGGCGAACAAGTCGTTCAGCTCTGTTCCAATTCGGCGTTCCATCGCGCGATCAGAGAATCACGACACCTCGTGGGCTTTGAAAACCGTCACATCCCCCCTCTCACGCAATTGGACATTGGCGCCTTGGCGGGGGGTCCTTTTATTTGGAGGTGTTTGTTGCTTCGTCGCTTCTCCCGCCTTTGGTCACGCAGCTGGAGTCGGCTCTAATGGCCGATCGCGATCGGATAAGCCATGGTTAGAGTACAGCTGGTCCCCCGTGGTTTCTTTGATGACGTCCAGGAACGGAGGCAGGGTCATTTCATCCTCTCCGTCGGTGTACATCACGGTCATGTGGTTCAACCGGGCGGGAGTCATCACCACGGCCACGTCGAAAAAGCCTCCGCCGTAAGAAAAGCAGGTGTTGCGCTTTTCGATCACATCGCGCGATGGGTCGCGTTGCTGTGAATAAATTTCATACTCTCGCTCGGAGATGCGGTGCTGGGCCGTCAGCCCGTTGCTCGAATCGGCCCGGTGGTAGAGGAACGTTTCGTTGCTCGAATCTTCTACCGGGCGTCGCCGCAGCAACATGGCCACTTCCTGCGGTTGCGTTGCAGCGAGAATCGTAATCGTGATGTGGACCGTCACTTTCGCTCCGGGGACACGAGACCAGTCTGGCGGCGACCGCAGCAGAAATCGTCGCGTTCGGTGCGGGGGCGGTCGGCGTTGCAGCCAACCGTAGATGATGTCCATGGCGACGTTCATCTTCTCTTGGAAGGTGCCCTTGTTGTGGACGATTTTTAAATGCGGGTGGCCAAGATACATTTGCCGGAGGCGCATGTCGCTCGCTTTGGCCTCCTCCACGCTTTCCGACCTGGCGAAGTTGTCCCAGTTGTAATGCGATTCCGCCCCATCCGCGGCCGAGACTAGGTGGATCACGCCGTCGTAGCGGTCGCGGAGCTCTTCTAACGTTTTCCCCGCGCGACCCACGACGTCCGCAAATTGATCCTCGTCGCAAAACGCGCGACCATCCATCGTCCCCCGATCGCTCACGATGAGGCAGTTCTCCCCAGTGGCTCTCGCGACTGCGAATATTTGATCTTCCAGTCCGATTTGGACTCGAAGCAATGCTAGTTGAAATTCAGTGACCCGTTCCCGGTTGAGATTCGTCCACGTGTGGCCGCAGCCTCGCAATAGTGTGGCGGCTTCCGGTACGGTGTACACGCGTAGCTGTTCGCGATCCACGAGTTGGGTCTGTAGCAATGAGAGGAGGCTGCTCTTGCCTCCACACGGACCCCCGGTGAGCGCCACGCGGACAATGAGGGGCGCGCCCGAAGGGTTGCCAAGCGCGGTTGGCGAGGCGTCGTGTACGGTGGCAGGCGAAGGAGGGCCGGGAGAACGCACCAACGTGGTCGAGGATGCGAGTGGCGCGCTGGTTCTCGATGCCGTCGCATCGGGGGTGAAGGCCGTCAGCGCGGAAGGCTTTGGGGCGGGCGATTCCGGCGCCCGCGCAGTGGCTTCGGCCGTCGTCGAGGAAGATGATTCTGGTCGTTTCTTCTTCGCGGAAGGCTCGTCGTCGCACGGCGCGTCGCGTGACGATGAGGTCTTTTTCGGCGGCATCACGGTCGCGTCAGGAGGGCCTTCGTTACAGCGGCAAAATCTTTTGTTCGAATACGATCGGTGGTCGATGCCCCGCCAACGAATTTTCAAAGTAGGAAAAATACGATCTCCAGGGGGGGAAAAAAGTAGAACTCAGGGCCGGTGTGAAGGTACCGTCTTCACCCGTATGGGTGCAAACCCACTGCAACAACAACAACAATCAGTCGAGCCGGTGGCGAGCAACAGCCGTCGATCAGGGCTGGGTGCGTGGACCCGCTCCGCTTCGGCATGCTACGATCCGCGAGCGAGAGATCAATTCTGATTCAGTGTTCATAAATGCGGCGCTAACCGGGGAAAAAAAACCCATGACCCCGACCAGGGTTTGCTTTCTGTCGGCGTCCTCGCATTACGACGTCGGTTCCGCCACGTGAACGAGTCCAATAGTGTCTCCTTTTAACAGCGTGCGCCCGATAGGAATCCTAGTGGTCGTGGAGGCGGTGGGATCGCCCCCTGTTGCGCCCCCTCCCCCTTTGATTCTGACCTCGTAGGCGTCGTCGAGCACGACATTCATAAATTCGTCGTAACCCAGAATAACGCCTTCGAAACGCAGGTGGTTGTCATGCAACAGCCAGATTGCGACACGCTGTCCCGATTCCTTGAAGGAGTGAATCAAGTTGATGGGCTTTGCCATCTTAATGCTGGAGGCTCCTGAGGCGGCGGCGGCAGACATTGATCCAATTGACTGATTGAATAGCAATGGGGGAAAAAAGGGGGGGAGAGAGAGAGAGTCTGTTGCCATGAGCGGGTGTGGGGGTTATATCCCGACGCGCCATTCACGTTTCATCCCCACGGCCAACACGCGCCGAGCAACAAGTGACAAAGGTACGCGACGTTTCGGACGGATCCGCTGACAAAAAAAAACCAAATGGGGGACGAAAAGAAGAACTAAAACAGAGCTGCCGTCGGCGGGCGGCCTTGGGTGTACCCCGACGTTTGGCCGTATGGGTTGCCCCCCGGCGCAGGATGTTGATGCGGGGCGTACAGTGACGCGCCCTGGCCATACGTGTTCGGGCCACCGCCGAACAGGGCAGGCTGCTGCTGGCCATACGGGTTCGGGGGCCCACCGAACGCAGGCGCGGGTTGTTGCTGGTGGCCGCCGTACGGAACGGACCCCGGAGGGAGGGGTTGTTGTGGGGGAGCGTATCCGCCCTGTGCCGCGCCCATCCACGGCGGCTGCTGAGGCTGCGGCTGGGCCATCATCATCATCATGGGCGCTGGCTGCGGTTGTGACAGAAACACAACCTGCTGCATGGGCAAGATCATGTCCTGAGGTGGAGGGACAATGTCGAGCTGCACGCGGCAACCAAACTTGGCGAACAAGAATGCCCACCGCTTTTGCTGTTCTTGGTCTGTCAGATGAGTCGCAGAGGCAATTCGAATGACGTCCAGCGCTCCGCCGTCCGGCTGCCCCGGGGCTAAGAAGTGCAGCCGAATGTAGCGAAGGCGTTGGTTGGGCCCGAAGCACGACATGGATTGCCGCACGTTGGCATCCTCGACGGATAAGCCACGGATGCTTGCGAATGGGATCTCCTTGCTCACCGCACCCCCAATGCAAAAAATCACGGAGGTGTCCTTTGCGGTGACGGTCCGAAGCCGCTCGTTGACATTGGTGGACATCATCCGCATCCTCTGTAGATAGATCAGCACCGCGCACAACATAATCCCGACGAAGGCAAAGGACCACAACGGGAATCGATTGCAAGACGTGGAGGTTGTAATGCGCATCGTGGCCGACGACGACGGCGACAACGTGGTCGCTGAATTGGAGCAATAGGAGTCGCTGTCGTCCCTGACAGCCATGACGACCATCACAATGGCCACGATGCAAGTCACGCCGACCCAAGTGGCGGCGAACATAATCGCAAAGGTTGGCCGCACACGACTCTCGAGTTCACCGCGCCCGTTGTCAATCACGCCGTCGGGCAACGGGCAGACGTTGCCACCACTTTGGATCGGCACCGTCGCACCGGCGTTCGACTGCCCAAGAAGCTCCTCGTCCATCCACACGCAAAGGGAGATACAATTTGTGGAAAGGAGAGGGCGGCGCGCGTGTTCTGTTCCGAGGCGTGCCTTGGTTCCGGAAGGTGAGGTCGATATACGGGGTCAAAAGGAGGCAACCGCAAATCCAAAAATTAAAGTTGGTAGAAGAGGAGCGGATGGGTTCAGCCGATTGCGATCTCGG
>ERZ1292630.1589-Hain-H41-02um-R3-1589-length-22038-cov-6_pt1 | contig 22038 bp, 17 predicted proteins | sample MGYA00564408_ERZ1292630 | MGnify/ENA primary metagenome ERZ1292630 (study PRJEB36523, sample SAMEA6512641) | groundwater metagenome | collected 2019-01-08 | study: AquaDiva: Metagenomics assemblies of 32 groundwater samples
GCCCCCGTCCGATTCCCCGGCACGGGCGGGCGATACTCATTCTGGCGGGGACGGGGGCAAGCTAGCGGGGAATTTTTGTATACCTTGACAGTCCAGAGGTGGTAGGAGGACAAGAGGGGATTAAAGAGGATACTGGTGGGATGCATACAATATGAAGAAATCTAAGAGATACGATACTTCACATCTTATAGAAGATCAGCCTGAACCGGGATCACGCGGCAAAGTGCTCAAGAATAAGCTCGGCGTAACAGGCAAGCGGGAAATGGACAGGCACGAGAAAGCAGAACAAATACGAACTATTGAAGAATTGACAAATATTTTTGGTGTTGACCATCGCTTCACCGCTTTAGACATATGTAAAATACACAAGCTCTGGCTGGGTGACATTTATGAATTGGCCGGAAAATACCGGCAAGTGACGATGAGCAAAAGCGGTTTCACATTTGCGTTTCCAGCACAAATTTCCAGATTGATGGCTGAGTTTAAGAAAGGACCGTCCATAAATATACTCCCTGCCGTTTTAAAACTCTTGAGGAAGTAATAAAAGCACTGGCAATTGTCCATACGGAACTGGTGCTCATACATCCATTCCGCGAAGGTAATGGGAGAGTCGCAAGGATGCTGGCTACGTTAATGGCGCTGCGATCGAAATTGCCGCCTCTGGATTTCAGGAATATGATCGGCAAGGGAAATAAAGACTATATTAAAGCAGTCCAGGCGGGAATGGAACGAAACTATCAGCCAATGGAAAAGGTATTTGCCTCTGTTATTCGTAAGACGCTGAGGGTTCGTGAACGGAAATGACTTCTTTGAGTTTCTTTTCCATAGTTTTGGAGAGCTTGGGGTATTTTGTGAGAATTCCTTCGACCGCTGTTGAGGAAGATACAGATTGATAGAGCAGAGCTTTGCCAAGTTCAGTGTCTTTCAAATAAGGATTCGTCTTTTTCAGTAATTTTTTAGGCATAATTTGTTATTGTAATAATAGGCTGCATTTTGTCAAACTATTTGTTTTCTATTACAATCTAATAATATGAGTTCCGCACAAATTGTACAAAAACTCTGGAGTTATTGTAATGTTCTCCGTGATGACGGAATGTCGTACGGTAAAGAAGCTAGGGTCATCTTATAGCATAAATCAATCCTTGCTTAGGAAGAGAAAAGAAGTAGAAAGAGAACGTATGTGGCTTGTCATGTTGTCAGGTTTTTCCTTTGATTTTCCATGTCACTTCTTTCAGTTCTTTATTCATTTTTATTATCGCTTCTTCTACTGCACATTCCCATTGTCCGACTCCGTATTTTTCCTTCCAGGGTGAAAGAGTATGAGCGTAGATTATTCCTCTGGAGGAATTTACTATTGCACCGTATCCATCGGGATTAAAGCATCTCGCAATGTTTTTTAAGCTGGCGCTCTGCGCTCCAAATCCGGGTACGAGGAAGTATGAATTTGGCATAATAGTCCTGAGATTGCCGGCAATGGTTGGGTTTGTTGAAGCGACTACGGCGCCAATAGGGCTGTAACCTCTCTTACCTATTAAATCTCTTCCCAATTTGTTTACCTGGTTTGCGACTATTTGATAGATTGTTTTGTTGTTGCATCTTAAATCCTGGATTTCTTTAGAGGAGGGATTGGAGGTTTTGACAAGGATAAATATTCCTTTGCCATGTTTTCTGGCTTGTTTAATAAAGGGCAGGACGCTGTCTGTCCCCAGAAAAGGGTTGACGGTGACAGCATCTACTTCAAAAGAGTTTTCTCTCGAATCATTGGATTTAACAGCGCCGAGATGCGCTGCAGCATAGGCTTCTGCGGTGTGAGGGACGTCTCCCCTTTTTATGTCTCCAATGACTATCAGGTTTTTTTTTTAGCGTATTTAATTGTGTCGGAATAGGCTCTAAGCCCCAGTGGGCCGAGCATTTCATAAAAAGCAATTTGGAGCTTTACTATCCCTACATGATTATGAATTATATTTATTATCTGTTTGTTAAAATCTAAAATTGCTCTGGCGGCATTATTGAGGCTGTTTCCCCTTTTTTTAAAAGCGGCTTTTTTTATTTCTAAAGGGATATATTCCAGTTGTGGGTCAAGCCCCACAACAGAGCAACTGTCCTTTTTATCAATGGCTGTTATCAGTTGATTTATAAAACTTTTCATAAATGCTTAAAGACCTGGTCAAGATAGAGAATTAGTAGTCTAAAAAGTTTTTGATTAATCCCGGCCCCTCCACAGTCAGGAAAGATTCTGGATGGAACTGTACTCCTTCCAAAGGGAATTCCTTGTGCCTTATACCCATTATTTCATCTTCATCTGCATATGCCGTTATCTCGAAGGAATCCGGTAATGTTTCTTTGCTTACAATAAGAGAATGATAACGGGTGGCTTCAAAAGGGTTGGTTAATCCCTTGAATATTGTTTTGTTGTCATGATGTATCATAGATGTTTTGCCGTGCATTATCCTTCTTGCCCGGATAATCTCGGCTCCGAAAGTAAATGCGATGCATTGATGTCCCAGGCAAACACCTAATATTGGCACTTTTCCTGCAAAATTCTTAATTACAGAGTTAGATATGCCCCCTTCTTTTGGGGTGCATGGCCCGGGTGAAATAATTATGTGACTCGGATTCTTATTTTCAATCTCCGCAATAGTAATCTTGTCATTTCTGACTACCTCTATGCTTGTACCGAAAGCTCCTATCTGCTGTACGAGATTGTAAGTAAAAGAATCATAATTATCTATTAATAATACCAATTTAAGACTGTATTGATTTTATTAGTTATGGGGTTAAAGAAACTTAGTTTTTTGCTGTTTTCTTTCCGTGATTTCTCATGTTAATAAAGGCAAAGTAAGTTTATCAGAAAAAAAATGTATGTCAAATGCTTAATCTTAATAAATTGCCTTGTAGAAACTACTTAGAGAAATCAGGGAACAAAAATGCGCTTGACAAAAAATCAATTCTTGTTATTATCACACTTTAGGAAAAAATGGAAGTGGTTTGCTTTTAAAACCTTAGAAAAGTTTGATAATATCTGTACAGCCTTGAGTATGTTCCTAACGCGTTTAATAACATTATCTTATGTCATTGGTGTTGATGAAAATTCGATGAGAGAGCTTAATTGAAGTAAGCACTAGGGGTCTTCGAATAATTGGAGCTGTTCAGGTTGTTACAGAAAAAGTGGGAGTTTACCCACTTTTTTTTTTGAGAGCATTAGAAGGATTTTAAATGGATAAAGAAAGCTTGTTAAGGTTGGTTGACTTATTACATAAGGACAAAGATATCGACAAAGACATCGTGTTCCAGAGTATCGAATCCGCTCTGGAATCTGCTGCGAGAAAACATCTGAAAACCAGCGAGGCGATTTCAATTAAGATTGACAGGGCGACGGGAGAGATCGCTGCAATGCAGGGGGAGCAGGAAATAGACCTTTCTGACCTGGGAAGAATAACCGCTCAGACTGCCAAACAAGTGATAATTCAGAAGATTAAGGAAGCAGAAAGGGACGTTATTTATGATGAATACGTAGACAGAAAGGGCACAATTGTAAGCGGTATGGTACAACGCTTTGAAGGGCCGACTATAGTTATAAATCTCGGTAAGACAGAAGGGTATCTTCCAAAGTCAGAGCAAATCAGCAATGAATACCATCGTTCTGGGGAAAGGATAAGATGTATTGTTACAGACGTGAAAAAGGTGGGCCATAAAGTTAAAATTTCACTCTCAAGGACCCATTCAGGGTTTGTAAGACAACTTTTCGAGTTGGAAGTACCTGAAATACCTGAGAAGATTGTTGAAATAAAGGGCCTGGTAAGGGAGGCCGGCTACAGGACTAAGATTGCCGTATTCTCGGAAGATCCTAATGTAGATTGTGTGGGCGCATGTGTAGGTGTAAGAGGGACGAGGATAAAAAACATTGTGGACGAATTGAACGGAGAGAAGATAGATATTATTCGTTGGGATGATGATCTGGAAGTCTTTATACCTAATACCCTTAAACCGGCGGAAGTTACCGGGATTTTGCTATCACCAGAAAATCAGGTTGCAACTGTAGTAGTTCCGAACGATCAGCTTTCATTGGCTATAGGCAAAAGAGGACAGAATGTAAGACTTGCGTCAAAGTTGGCAGGTTGGGACATTGATATAATCACAGAAGTAGAGTTGGAACGTGAGCGCGAGCGTGAGGAAGCTGACGGCTCAACTGAGCAGGTTGTCGAAGGGGCAATGTTAAATAACGATACTGATAGCGAAAAAATCAAAGAAGGTGCGTTAAATAAAGAAACCGATAGTGAAGCAATAGAAGAAGCAATGTCAAATAAAGATGCTGGCAGTGAGGGAATCGAAAAATAGGCATGAGTAAAAGGTGCCGAGGGGAGTCTTTTTTTGTTATGGTAAGAATAAATAAACTTGCAAAAGATTTGGGTATCAAAAACAGCTTTTTAATAGAAAAGTGTCAGGAGTATGGTTTTGTAAATATTAAACACCATGCAAATGCTTTGACAGAAGAACAAGAAGGCCTGTTACGCAGTAAGTTAGTAGCGGGATCTGGGCAAAGTGTTTCTGTTAAAGAGAAACCTGTCACTCCCAAGGTCGTTAAGGCAGCCGCTGAAAAGAAAAGAGAAGCCTCTGTTAAGGCTGCGTCTAAGGAAACTGAAGTAACCGTACGGAGACGAATACCACCCTGGAAACAAAGGGCAAGGGAAGAATTAATAAAGGGAAGATGGAAAGAGGTTACAAAGGTATCTCCACAAAAAAGACCCAAAAGATTTGAAAAACATACAAAGATAGCGCCCAAAGTTACCAGCCTTGTCCAGCCGAAGGAAAAAGAAGAAAAGATCACGATAGAGTTGCCTGCCTCAGTTAAAGATGTGTCAGCGGCTTTGGGTGTAAAATCTGGAGAGATAATATCAAAGCTGCTGATTGGACATAATATTTTTGCTACTATAAACCAGTCTTTAGATGGCGAGATCATCGAAATGATAGGTATTGAGTATGGTGTTGAGGTTGATCTGAAACAGGCGAAAGAAGATGAAGAAGAATTCTCGCTTGAAGAGGCAGTTGACAAAGCGGAAGATTTAAAGGCGAGGGCTCCTATAGTAACATTTCTTGGCCATGTAGACCACGGAAAGACTTCCCTGCTTGATAGTATCAGAAAGACTGATACTGCATCTTTAGAATCCGGTGGAATTACGCAGCACATAGGCGCTTATCGTGTTGACACAAATGGGAAATCTGTTGTTTTTCTGGATACTCCGGGACATGAGGCTTTTACGGCTATGAGGGCAAGGGGGGCAAACGTTACAGACCTGGTTGTGTTGGTAGTTGCGGCTGATGATGGAGTAATGCCGCAAACAGAAGAAGCTATTAATCATGCGCGCGCGGCTAATGTACCGATTGTAGTGGCTATAAATAAGGTAGATAAACCGGAAGCAAACGTATTAAAGGTAAAACAGCAGTTGGCATCGTTAGATTTAAATCCTGAAGATTGGGGTGGAAAGGTGCAAATGATAGAAACCTCAGTTGTTACTAAGCAAGGACTTGATGCTCTGCTGGATGGATTATTATTGGAAGCGGAGATTTTGGAGTTAAAGGCTGTTTCCAAGAAACCGGCCAGGGGTATCGTTCTGGAGGCACACATCCACGAAGGTAGAGGCGTCATTGCAAACCTGTTAGTGAGAGAGGGTACTCTTCGGCATGGTGACATTGTCCTGTGTGGCCAGACATATGGTAGAGCAAGAGCGTTATATAATGATCATGGAAAAGTGATAAAAGAAGCCGTGCCGTCAACGCCGGTTGCGATATCAGGGTTGTCAACTTGTCCGGAGGCGGGCGATAAATTTTACGTTATTAAGGATATTCAAAAGGCCAGAGATATTGCTTCGAAAAGAGAAAGAAAAATGCGAGAAGTGACACTGTCTGGCCGACAACATGTTACATTAGAAAATTTGTATAAAAAGATAGAAGAAGGACATATTAAGGAAATTAAAGTAATCTTGAAAGCTGATTTTAAAGGTTCAGTTGAGGTGCTTAAAAAATCATTGGAAGAAATTTCTAATAAGGAAGTTAGAACCAGAATATTACATAGCGGTGTTGGCGGGATTACAGAGACGGATATTTTGCTTGCGGATGCTTCTGATGCAGTAGTGATTGGTTTTCACGTTGTTCCTGAAGATAAGGCAAAGACACTTGCAGAAGCGTGTGGAGTGGACGTGCGATTATATAAAGTTATATATGATGCCACAAACGATATAAAAGCTGCTTTAGAGGGAATGTTGACCCCTGATAAAGTTGAACACACTCTTGGAAGTGTTGAGGTAAGAAAGATCTTTAAGGTATCGAAGGTCGGTAATATAGCAGGATGTTATGTGAAAAATGGAAAAATATTGCGTAATTCCATGGTGAGGCTGATACGAGACAGCGTAGTCATATACGATGGTAAAATTGCGACATTGAGAATAGTCAAGGAAGATTCAAAAGAAGTAAGGGCAGGATATGAATGTGGTATTAAGATTGCGGGATTTGATGACATAAAAGTGGGAGACGTAATAGAGTCTTATGAAATTAAGCATGTTGCACGTACCTTGAATTAAGGAATGACTCACACAGGGCATTAGTTAAGATTCTGAGAAGAATTATCATGGTCGTAGGGATTTTAAGCATTAAAGTTGTAATGAGAAGTTCACGCTCTTTAAAAGACAAACGACGTATAATTAAAAGTTTAAAAGACAGGATCAGAAACAAGTTCAATGTTTCGGTTTCTGAAACGGATGAGCAGGACAATCATAAGTGTTCAAATATTGGTGTTGCTATGGTGGGAACAGACAGGCAATATGTTAATAGCAAATTATCATCACTTATAAACTCCTTTCGTCTTTTTCCACTGATAGAATTAGTTGATTATGAGTTGGATTTGATTTAATTATACAGGATTATGACGAGAAGATTGGAAAAGGTTAGAGGGGTAATCGAACAAGAGATCAGTAAGGTTATTTTGTACAAGCTGCAAGACCCCAGGATAAATCTGGTAACCGTAACAAGAGTAGAACCTTCTCCTGACCTTAGAGTGGCGAAGGTCTATGTTGCAATCCAGGGTGATGCGCCATCACAAAAAAAGACTTTAAATGCCCTGAAGCATGCAAAGGGATATATACAGTCTGAAATGGCCTCACATTTGAAATTGAGAAATACGCCGTCGTTGACTTTTTATCTGGATGAGGCAAGAAAGAAGAGCGGCCATGTTCTAGACCTAATAGAAAAAGCGATTAACGAAGAAAAAAATATTGCAGAAAACAGAGGCAGTGAGATTATGGAGAAGTTGAGATTCGGTATACCAAAAGGAAGCTTGCAGGAAGCTACAATTGGCATGATGAAGAATGCAGGTTACAGGGTTTATGTAAGCAGTAGATCATACTATCCGACAGTTGATGATGATGAATTATCGTTAAGATTAATTCGCCCGCAAGACATGTCTCGTTATGTTGAAAAAGGGATTATAGATGCCGGCCTCACAGGCCAGGATTGGGTGGAAGAAGCCGGTTCTGATGTTAGATGTGTTGAAAAGTTGGTATATGCAAAGCAGAAATTAACAACAGTCCGTTGGGTTTTTGCTGTGCCGGAGGACTCTCCTGTTAAATCCGTGGAGGATCTTCAGGGGAAGAGGATATCAACTGAACTTGTAAACGTTACCAAAAGGTATCTTGAAGAGAGGAATATTCATGCTGAGGTTGAGTTTTCACATGGCGCTACAGAGGCAAAGGCGCCAGACCTTGTTGATGCAATTGTAGAGTTGACAGAGACCGGCAGTAGTTTAAGAGCTAATAATCTTCGCATTATTGATACTGTAACAGAATCTGCCACGGTATTCATTTCTAACCATAAGTCGTGGGAAGATCCGTGGAAAAAGCAGAAGATGGAAAACCTGGCAATATTGTTTCAGGGAGCCATAATTGCACGTGACAAGGTTGGGTTAAAGATGAATATTTCAAATGAGGGTTTGAATGCCTTGTTAGAGAAATTACCTGCTTTGCGAACCCCTACTGTTTCTCCACTTTCAGGCAACGCAGGATATGCTGTAGAAACAATACTGGATGAATCAGTGGTTAGAAACATTATTCCTGAATTGAAACGAGTTGGTGCGGAAGGTATAATTGAATATCCACTCAATAAGGTTATACTTTAGTTATGCTCAAAATCCTTTATTCTACTTACAGCAGTTCTGCCGTACATATATAATAATCGGTAATTATAAAACTTGTGAAGGAGTATTATATTCTGTCTTTCATAAGAGAAACACACACCTATTGAGGCATTGCATGTCGAAAACAAAAATTATAGTTTTATTACTTTTTGTATACGCTTTTGCATTCCTGTGTGAAACAACTTTAGCAGAATCCAGGAAAAACAGAGAAAATGATTTTTTGTTGCGTAATGGAACTCAGGCTTACGTGGATTTTTGTACTGGATTTTATCTAATGTTGGACCGTCGTTGGGAAGAGGCAATAGTGTTTCTTGAGAAAACATTACAGTCAAATCCAAATGCTGAAAAAATACATAATTATTTAGCTACGTGTTACTTCCAGTTGAATAAAAAGGAAAAAGCTTTGTTTCATATTGAAAAGATTGCACAACTAAAACCTGATGATTTTAGTATTCATTATACACTTGGAAATATATATGCAAGTGAAGGTAATGAAAAAGGAGCTATTTCAGAATACGAACGTGCTGATTCTTCTGTAATGGATGGAGTTGACAAGGTCTTTGTATCTGACATGCTGCATCGCCTGGCAAATAGTTATATCAAAAATGGTGACATAGAAAATGCAACGAATGTATATAAAAAGATACTTGATCTGGAATTGACAGATGAGCCTGTCAAAATCCACTTCAAGCTCGGCCAGATTTACGTTGAAGCAAAAAAAATTAATGAAGCAATAAATGAGTTTATTAAGGCCAGGGAAGCTAGTCCTCATTCTGCGCCTATAATTTTTTATCTTGCTTTGTGTTACGAGGAGTTGGAAGATTATGATAATGCAATTGCTGCATTCGAATCTTTTATTGAATATGATTCTAATGCCTGGCTTATGCGCATTAATTTGTCAAATATTTATGAAAAGATAAAACAATATGAGAAAGCAGAGTTAGAGAGAGAAAAGGTCTTTGGAATATTGAAAGAGAGTGTAAGCAAAGGAAGTAAAAGTTTGGGGGAGTATACTACGTTAAGTCAAATCTTCCAGAGGAAGGGTGAAGATAAAGAAGCTATCGAGACGCTGGAAACTGCAATTTCGATTGTAATAAATAATAAAGATGATGAGGCCCTGAAAGAGGTTCGTTTCATGCTGGCTAACATATACTATGAGATGAATGATCATAAGAATGTAGTAGAGGAATTAGAGAAGGTTTTGCAGATGGACCCTGATTATCATCAGGCAAATAACTTTCTGGGTTATTTTTTTATTGAAAAAGGAGAACAGTTAGACGAGGCTTTAAGTTTGATAGAAAAGGCTTTAAGTATTGAGCCTGAAAATGGCGCATATCTTGATAGTTTGGGTTGGGCATATTATAAATTAGCGGAAGAAGAAGACGGTGGAAAGATAATGTTAGCATTGCAGAAACTAATTGAGGCATCAAAATTTGCTGAAGACCCGGAAATTATGGGTCATATAGGAGATGTGTATTATTCTCTTGGTTTCTGGGAAAGGGCACAGATCCAATGGGAGACAGCCTTAAAGTTATGGGAAAAGTCGGAGTCAGAGGCCTCTCCACATTTAAAGCATAAAACTGCCCGCGAGTTGAAAGCTAGAAAAATGGTTCAAAATAAACTTGAAAAGCTTCAATATCTGAAGATGGTAGAAAACTCAACGGAAAAGTTGAAATCAGGAGAGAGAGTTGCTAGAAATCATATTAAATAACAATAGAATTTGGTAATTACGTATTATAAAGTAAGGTAGAAAGTAATGTCAGGACATTCTAAGTGGTCAACTATAAAACATAAAAAGGGGGCAGCAGATGCGAAGAGAGGGAAGATATTTTCCAAACTTGCCAAGGCCATTACTTCTGCGGCCAGACAGGGTGGTGGCAATCCAGAAATGAATTTAAAATTACAGTATGCTATTGATAAAGCTAAATCTGAGAATATGCCCAAGGATAATACTGAACGTGCAATACTTAAGGGTACGGGAGAACTGAGTGGAGATGCTGTGCTTTATGAAAGTCTTTATGAAGGTTATGGCTCTAACGGTGTCGCTGTACTGGTGGAGATATTAACTGATAATAAGAACAGGACTGCGGCAGAGATAAGAAAGATTTTTGAAAAATCCGGAGGAAATCTTGGAGAGTCCGGTTGTGTTTCATGGATGTTTCAGAAAAAGGGATTGATAAGTGTTAACATTAGCGAAATAGATGAGGAAAAGTTGATGGCGCTTGTTCTTGATGCGGGGTGTGTAGATTTACAAACAATAGATGGAATGTATCAGATTGACTGTGAAACTAAGGACTTTAATAATATTAAAAAAGTGTTACAGAATGAGGGTGTTAAAATAGAATTAGCTGAGATTAGTTGGGTTCCCAGTACCTTTATCGAGCTGGACGAGGCAAAAGGCAGCAACATTGTCTCCCTGATGGAAAGCTTAGAGAATCATGATGATGTTCAGAATGTTTACGCTAATTTTTCCCTTCCGAAAGATATGTTGGCCGAATTATAAGTTTCCCAAAATAAAAACTCATTAAGATTGGCGAGTTTCTTTTTCCGCTACTAAATTATTCTTCCTCGATCCCTCTTTCTTTTCTTTTTTAAGGTTTAGTAGCTCAAGAATTTGATCGGCTTGCAATACTTCATCTTCTTCGAGCTTTTTCGCGAGGAGTTCCAGTTTGTCTTTATTTTTTTCAATCAGCGACTTGGCTTTGGCGTAAGATTCCTTGATTATTCTTGATACTTCTGAATCAATTTCTATTGCCGTTTTCTCACTGAACTCTTTTTCCTGGACTAGGTCATGCCCAAGAAATATATTTCCCTGTTGCCTTCCGAATGTTTGCGGGCCGAGAGTTCTACTCATTCCAAATTTACATACATAATTTCTGGCTAATTTTGTTACTCTTTCCAGGTCATTTTGTGCGCCGGTGGATAACTCATTAAAGACAATTTCTTCAGCAGCACGACCGGCAAGAAGGACGCATAAGGTATCCAATATCTCAGATTCCTTGGTCAAATATTTATCCTCTGTAGGAAGTTGTAATGTATAACCAAGCGCCGCTGCGCCTCTTGCTATAATCGAAACCTTGTGCACAGGGTCGGTATTAGGTAGTATTGCCGCTACCAATGTGTGACCTGATTCATGATATGCAACGATACTCTTTTCCTCATCACTTATTACCCTGCTTTTTCTTTCCGGGCCTGCAATAACTCTTTCTATTGATTCCTCAAGTTCCGCCATTTCAACAAATTTTTTATCACGTCGAGCAGCAAGTAATGCGGCCTCATTAATAACATTTGCCAGGTCAGCGCCTGAGAATCCGGGAGTCCGTTTTGCTATTATATTAAGATTGCCATTAGGTTCTATTTTAACGTCTTTTGCGTGTACCTTTAAGATAGCTTCTCTCCCTATCAAGTCAGGTCTATCGACAGTTACTTGCCTGTCAAATCTCCCAGGACGAAGCAATGCGTAATCCAGGACGTCAGGCCTGTTTGTTGCAGCAATGATAACTACGCCGCTATTTGGAGTGAAACCGTCCATTTCGGCCAATAGCTGGTTAAGTGTTTGCTCTCGTTCATCATGGCCACCGCCTAAACCTGCGCCTCGCTGTCTCCCCACACTGTCAAGTTCGTCAATAAAGACTATGCAGGGGGCTTTCTGCTTAGCCTGTTCAAACATATCACGTACTCTTGCCGCCCCCATTCCAACAAACATTTCTACAAAATCAGACCCGCTTATTGAGAAGAAAGGCACTCCTGATTCACCTGCAACGGCTTTTGCCAGAAGTGTTTTTCCGGTTCCTGGAGGTCCAACAAGTAAAACACCTTTCGGAATCTTACCGCCAAGTTTCTGGAATTTTTGTGGGTACTTTAAGAATTCTATTATTTCTTGTAGTTCCTCCTTGGCTTCTTCGCATCCTGCAACATCGGCAAAAGTAGTTTTCTTTGCATCTTCCTCGGCATATAATTTAATCTTTGCCTTTCCGAATGACATAAAAGGGTTTCCCATTCCGCCGATTCTTTTTGATATGAAGAACCAGGCCATTGCGATAATTGCAAAAGGGAAAATCCACCACATTAACATATCCCTGAGGAAATTATTCTCTACTTCGCCCTTGAACTTAACGTTTTTTGCTTCTAATTCGTTAACCAACTTGAGGTCTTGTACCGGAATAGTTACGAAAGCAACAGGTTTGTTTTTTCCGGCTGCACCTTCATAGTGACCCCTGATTATTTTCTCGCCTACAGAACAATCAACTATCTTTCCCTCACTTAAGTATGTCCTGAATTGGCTATAAGGGATTTCACCGGCTTTAGGTGACATAAACATCTGTATAATATATAAAACTACAAGGAAAAGGAGTAGATACCCTATAGAAAAGCCCGTCTTCTTGGATTTTAAATTATTGGTTAGTTTTCCTGATGATTTTTTGTTTGTCTTCTTCATTTAAATTGTTGGCAACACAAGTATTTATGATGTAATTTATAAATAGAATGTACAGGTAGCTAAAGCCAAAATTATATGATAATATCGGTAGGAAGTCAAAGCAATACTGATATTTGATTAACTTTCGGTTTAAGAAAGCTGACTACAATGGAGAAAAAAAGGGAGATTAGAACGTCACCAAAATTTATACAACCCTTTTGTTAGTAATGATCGGGGCGACTGGATTCGAACCAGCGACCTCTTGAACCCCATTCAAGTGCGCTAAACCAAGCTGCGCTACGCCCCGAAAACGAAATATTTATACAGGGTGCGGAAAAATAATCACATCAAAATGCATAAATATGTAGAAATTTTGAAAAAGGATAACTCATTATATCAAACAACTTCCAATCTTCAAGCACTTTTGCACATTCCTTTTACACTCAACTACTGTTTATGTAAAAACTTAGAAATTTCCGTATGAAAATCAGGCGTTATTTCCCTAAACTTGTCCATTACTATAAATTTGGTAAAATAAGTATTGATTTTTCTTGACAAATATTATATATTGTGCCAAAAGTTTACATCACTACAATATGTAGCAGGATTGATTTGTTGTGAAGTATCCATATCAAGACATTAACTATGTCTACATTTCTATAACTATTTGATCTTGAAAATGCAGGAAAAGAATGATACGGGGTCAAGGAGAGGTATTGAATTTGATGCTTTATCAGAAAGCACTTCCGGAATAAATAAGAATAGGAAAATAAACGAAGATTATAAATATATTGATAAAGAGAGAAATATATTTGTTATTGCCGATGGATTGGGAGGACATGGAAATGGAAGCGAAGCCAGCAGGATTACAGTACAAACAATTGCTTACAGATTAACCAAATTGTATGAAAGGCTTAAAGAGAAAGACTACCCTCCGGAGAATATTCAAGAAGGAATTAAAGGTGTTATAGAATATACTAATTCCCAGATAATATATCCAATAGCAGAATTCTCAAAAGATTTGCAGAATTTTGGAACAACATTGGTTTCTTTTTTCTGTCATAATGGTATTGCTTATCTCCACAATGTTGGAGATTCTCATGCATTTTCGTATAGAAATAATCATCAACATGGGGCAAACTCCTTGTTCCAGTTAACACAGGATGACAGAATACAAAATGGACATAAAGGATGCAGTAAAGAAGAACTAAAGATTCACTCAATAAATGCAAGGTTGAAACAATATATTGGAAATGAACATATTCAAGTTCATTCTAATAGAGTGAATGTACACAATAATGATATGTTTCTGCTCACAACAGACGGGATATTAGATCCTGTTTCTAAATTAGAAATAGCCGAGATTATTTCTGAAGAAGAATTCGAAGATGTTCCATGCAAGTTAGTAAACAGAGCAAACAATCCTATTTTGGTGCCATTATTTTATTCAAAGTTTAAGGGAGTTTCTATTAATACCGCACAAAAAATATTGGCAGGAAAAGATGATATAACATTTATTTTATTAAAAGCCAGGGAGGTTAATAAACATGGAACCTGATGAATTAGAAGATTGTTTTTCAGGGAAATTCAGCAGTATTTCAGTTAAAACCAGTGGAACTTTGGCAGATATAGCACAGGCTGTAGTAAACAGACCGATATTTGGTCTTAGAGAAGGGGATACTGTTGCTTTAAAATCACCAAAAGAACCTTGTAAATCGTCTATAGAAAGATTTGTACGGGAAGCAAAAATATTAGAGATGCTTATGAGGCAGAGAGTTCCTGAAATAATAACATACTATGGATGCCTTGCAACACCTGATGGAGTTCCTGTCCTGGTTGAAGAATTGGCAGATCATAATCTCACTTTATTAAGAAGAAGAAAGTATAAGGAAGATTTCCCCGAAGCCTTAATGGACTCTGTAATTGAAAGAGTAGCTGTGGGATTGTCGGCTGTTCATAGTTTAGGTGCAGGACATGGATATTTACATAGAGACATAAAGCCTTCGAATATATATTTGTTTCATGGCGGATTGGCTAAACTTGGTGATTTTGGAAGCGCGGGATTAAATATTCAGGGAAGAATGGGAGATCCTGAACTTGGAAAAGGCACTTCCTCCGGGGGAGCCCATGGAACACCAAATTATTCCGCACCGGAAACGTTGGGAAATAGGAAAATATATAGCGTAAGCAGTGATATATACTCTCTGGGCTGCGTCGGGTTCTATTTAATTGCAGGCAAAACACCATTTGATGATTTAGGACTGGAAAACAATTTTGCGGAATTAAAGAATGCGAAATTAGGAGAGTGGGGATATGATGGTTATATTGATAGAGCTATAGAACAATTGGTAAAAAGAAAGAAAGTATCTGATCATAAAATAAAAGCTGTCAGAAAAGCTATGGACCCATCTCCTGCAAATAGACAAAAATTAGTTAGTGAGTTTTTATTAGAGTATCAATTTGAGGCAGAAGAAACTATCCTGAGAAAAGGGTTTGAGAGAATCCAGGATTTGCTTACCAAGACATTCGATACAAATAGTGATGCGACTCCAATAGAAATCGTAGATGCTTTCTTATGTGAATATGAAAAGATACTAACGCATATACAAAAATACAATCTTAGATCTGACATACCAGAAAACGCAAGAGACCTTTTAGGGCAAAGAGCTGATAAAGATTATGAAAATTTGCGTAAATATCTCAGGATAGAAGATGGCCGGGCAAAAATAGACTTGCCTTCCAGAGAAAGAGCAGCAGAAAGGAAAAAGTATGTACAGGATTTATTTACATTGCTTTTCTGTTGGGGAAATAGCGTTAGAGATAAATTTATTACAGATAAAGCTATATCAAGGATTAAGCCTGGTGCAATGAATAGGGATTTTTTCGAAAGATGGTATCAGGTGTACTTTAAATAAATAGCTTGACAATATTATCATATAAAAGTAGCATACTTGAACTTACACAATTAATATGTCAACATGTAATCAATTCCAACGTAACTAACCAGGGGTCACGGTAATCACCATAATAAGAACAAGTTTGTAACTTACTGCAAAACAAGTTATAACGAAATACCAGACATAAAAACAGACTGTTATAAGAAATATTAAGAAAAACGTTTTTATAAGTAGGATTCAAGATATCTGCCTTTCGAATAGACTTGTCCGTACCATTATTTTTTTAAACCTAAGTTTATATAAATACTATGCTTGTTATGAATCAGATTGTAGGTGCTGACGGATTTAGTATCATGAATAATCTGCGTTTGGTTATTATTGCTGCAATTTTCATTGCTATTATCGTTGCTTTCTTCTTGAGCAGGATTGTGAGAAATCGTGGAACGATAAAACGAAAATATATGCAAACAACTAATCCATATGATGCTAGTAGCAGTGAAAAACGACATGATTCCAGTGTTGTAGACGACTTTTATAGTATGGAAGATGCCATTAAAGAAGAAAAAGCCGGAAAAGGTACGGCTGAAACTGGAGTAGAAATAGGGCAGGAATCAGTTGATGATCTTGAAAAGATTGAAACGGATATGAAGGACACAGCGGAAGATGTTACTACAAAACTTGAAGCTGACATACAAGATGTAAGGAATGAAATTACTACAAGAATTGAAGGATTAATTTCAAAGATAGAAGAGGGAGAAAAAGATGTTGTAAATAAGGTAAAAAACGTTATTGATGCAAAAGTTCAAGAGGCATTAATTAAAGGTAATGACAGGGTTAGTGAGGCGCTTCAAACTCAAAGAAATTCAACAGCTTTGGTTTTAGAAAAAATAGTTGATTCTTTGCGCATGGAAGAAGCGCAGGCAGGCATTTTACCTTCCGATGAGTCAGAGAAGTTAGTTGAGAGAAAGGTAGGATTTGAGGAAGCAGAAGAGAATAAAGGTACTTTGGTAACATTGGCAGGTTCTTTAGTTCAAGAGGCATTAAATAAGATTAATGGCAGCATTGGTGAGGCGCTCCGAGCTCAAAGAAATTCAACAGCTTCGGTTTTAGAGGGACTGATTAATTCTTTGCGTACGGAAGAAGTACCTGCAGTCATTGCACCTTCTGAAGAAACAGAGAGAATAGTCGAAGAAAAGGTAAAATTTGAGGAAACAGAAGAAAGAGATTTGGAACCGCCAGATGGAGATAAAGACATTTTGGAAAAGTTGGCCAGATCTTTACAAATGAGGGAAAGGTCTGTTGGCATTTCCTCTTCTGGTGAATCTAAAGTTGTAGATGAAGAAAATGTACCGCCTGAGGAAAGAAAAGAGAAAGAGTTAGAGTTACCACCTGAAGCTAAAGAAGAGATAAAAGCGGAGGGAAAAGAACCGATTGAGGCAATTGCTTCATCAGGGGAAGTTGAGGAAAATATACAAGATAAAGCGGTAGGAGAATCGGCTGATTTTGATATACAGGAATTTTTGAAGGAAGTATCTGTTGGTATTTCACCTTTTGATGAACCTAAGGAAGTGGTAGAAAAAAGAAAGCGGACAGAGGCTGTTACTTCATCAGAAGAGATTGAGGAAAAGGAATTATATACAGCTAAGGGTGAAGAAACAAAAGAGAAAGAGCAAGAAAAAGTTACGGGAAAATCCGTTGATTTTGATATACAGGAGTTTTTGGAAGAATTAGGAACCCCTCCTTCTGAAAAAGACGTAAAATCTGAAAGAGGATAATACCAGCTTAAATGGCTCGTAAATGTGATATTATTAAATAATTCTATTTAGGGTATAAGTATTCTATTTCTGATTTTGGTTCACGAACCATTAGTTCGTTTACAGCTTTTATTGGATCTTTATCTTCAAAAAGTACATTGTAGATTTCTTTTGTAATGGGCATTTCGACGTTGTATTTGTTCGCTAATTTGCAAACCGATTTTGTAGTCAGTATTCCCTCTGCCACCTGCTCCATTTCTTCCAGTATTTGGGATAATTTCTTGCCTTTGGCAATTTGTTCGCCTACAAAACGATTTCTACCGTAGGGACTGACGCAAGTAGTTATTAAATCTCCGAGTCCGGCAAGCCCTGAGAATGTGTCTCTTTGCCCTCCCATCGCAACTCCCAGACGCATCATTTCTGCCAGCCCTCTGGTTATTAGAGCAGCTTTTGAATTATCTCCAAAACCGAGCCCGTCGCAGATTCCTGCCGCAATTGCTATGACATTTTTAACTGATGTTCCAATTTCAACACCTATTACATCATTATTTGTGTAAACCCGAAATCGCTCTGTCATAAAGATGTCCTGAATTTCTTTTGCCAGTTCCATATCTTCGGATGCAATCACAACCGTAGTTGGTAATTTTCTTGCTACTTCTTCTGCATGACTTGGTCCCAGGAGTAGTGCGATAGGTTGTTCGCCTAATACGTCTCTAAGTATTTCACTGCCGCGCATGAGTGTGTCGTTTTCAATACCTTTTATTACGCTTACGATTGGTGTTCCGGGGACGTAGTGATTTTTTAATGGTTTAATAGCTTTCCTGACATAAGGTGTTGGTATAGCGACGACTATAAGATTGGATTCCAGTTGTGCATTTGTAATATCTGAAGTTATGTTTAAATCAGATGGAATTTCGATGCCTTTGAGATATTTCCTGTTTTCTCTATGTTTCTTTAGAAACTCAACATAGTCGGGTGTTGATCCCCAGAGAGTAACGTTGTGTCCCTTACTGTGTAGTATAATCGAAAGTGCAGTTCCCCATCCTCCTGCGCCCAGGACTGCTATTTTTTTTGTGGTTTCTTGTTTGCCCATAGAAAGTTTAATTCATAATATTTTGAGGTGTTGAATAACAGGTTGTTGGTTTCAGGCAGGAAAAAGCTCTGAGTAAATATTTAACTTACTAAAACTGTGTCGTCACTATAGATCGGGAAAGTGGCGCAAAATTCTACTACCTCACTTTTAATTGCCTCTAGTTTGTTATTGTCTTCACGCCCATTGAGTGCAAGATCAGCCCAGTTGGCAATCTGGCACATTTCGGCTTCTTTCATACCACGTGTTGTAACTGAAGGAGTACCCATTCTTATTCCACTCGGGTCGTTTGCAGTTCTTTTATCAAAGGGGATCATATTTCTGTTCAGGATAATGCCTGCCTTTTCCAGGGTTTCCTGCGCTTCAGTCCCGGAGATATTCTTATTTGAGAGGTCTACGAGGAAAAGATGATTGTCTGTGCCTCCGGAAACTATTTTATAGTTTCTATTTTCCAGCTCACTTGCTAATTTCTTTGCGTTTTTAAGTGTTTGAATCTGACATTTTCTGAATTCTTCTGTTTTAGCTTCCTTAAATGCTACGGCCTTTGCGGCGATTACGTGCATTAATGGTCCGCCCTGGATGCCCGGAAAAATAAATTGATCTATTTTTGAAGCATATTTAGACTTGCAGAGTATTAATCCGCCTCTTGGCCCTCTGAGTGTTTTGTGGGTTGAAGTAGTTACAAAGTCGGCATAAGGCACAGGGTCCTGATGCACTCCTGCTACAATTAGGCCTGCAATATGAGCAATATCTGCCAGGAAAAGCGCCCCAACTTCATCTGCAATTTCTTTAAATTTTGCAAAATCAAGTTCTCTTGGATAAGCGCTGGCCCCTGCTATTACGAGGTCAGGATTGGTTTTTTTCGCAATAGCCATTAATACGTCATAATCAATATATCCGGTTTCTTCGCTTACTCCATAAGTTATTTTTTCGTATAATTGCCCCGAAAAATTTTTCTTGAAACCATGTGTAAGGTGCCCGCCATGTGAAAGATCCATACTCAATATCTTGTCGCCTGGGGTAAGAGATGAAAACAGAACCGCCATATTTGCTTGAGAGCCGGAATGTGGCTGGACATTAGCATGTTCTGCTCCAAAAATATCCATAGCTCGTTCAATGGCAAGTTTTTCGGCTATGTCTACTTTTCCGCATCCTGCATACCAACGCTTGTCAGGATAACCTTCAGCGTATTTATTAGTCATTACTGAACCTTGCGCCTGCATTACGGCAGTGCTGCAATAATTTTCTGAAGCAATAAGTTCAATGTGACTTTGTTGTCTTTTTATTTCGTCGCGGATTGCAGCGAATATTTCAGGATCAGTGTTTTCCAGAGTGTTCATTGTAGTAGAGAATCTGATTTCATTAAATAATAAAGTTAAAAAAAGACTAAAGGCCAGCAGTAATCTACCGGATCATCAGAATATTAAAGATATTCGATGAATTTTATTTACCGATTTTCCATTTCAAATATGATATGAGGAAATCATCAATTTCACCATCAAGAAACGATTGTGTTTTAGGGGTCTCTTCTCCTGTTCGCAAGTCCTTTATCATTGTATAAGGCTGGAGAACATATGACCTTATTTGATGGCCCCACGCAATCTCTCCTTTTTCATCATATGCATTTGCAATCTCTTTCTCAAGCTCTTTTTCTTTTAATTGATGTAATTTTGACTTTAACATCTTTAAGGCCGTGCTTCTGTTTTTGTGTTGAGACCTGTCGTTCTGGCATTGCACCACTATACCGGTTGGTAAATGTGTAATCCTGACCGCAGAAGAGGTTTTATTGACGTGTTGGCCCCCAGCGCCGGATGCACGGTAAGTATCGACTTTTAAATCTTTTTCGTTAATTTCTATGTCTATCTCAACATCTATTTCAGGAACTACGTCAACTGCAGCAAACGAGGTGTGACGTCTGCTGTTGGAGTCGAATGGTGATATGCGAACCAGGCGGTGGACACCAATCTCAGACTTCAAATAACCATAGGTGAATCTACCCTTGATAAGGGTTGTTACCCTCTTGATGCCTGCTTCATCACCGGGCAAAAGATCGATAGTCTCCATGGAATAGTTATTTTTTTCTGCCCACATACTATACATTCTTAATAACATAGAAGTCCAATCACATGATTCTGTGCCTCCTGCACCTGCATGTATATTAAGATATGCGTTACAGCAATCATTTTTGCCGTTTAGCATCATGCGGAATTCCAGTTTTTCCAGCTTTCGGGCAAATGATTGCAGATCTTTTGCAATTTCTGTTTCTAATTCTTTATCGCTTTCGTCTTCATCATCAGCAAGTTCTGATAAATCAACGATATCATTAAGCGATTTTTGTAATTCATGAAAAGGTAAGGTCAATTCTTTTAATGTCTTAAGTTTTTGTATGGTAGACTGCGCCTTTTCTTTATTACTCCAGAAATCTGCACTTTCTAACTGCCTTTCGATATCTTCCTGTTCTTTTTCCCTGGAAGTCAGGTCAAAGAGAGTCCCTTAAATGTACTAGCCGTTTTTTTAGCGGATTCAGTTGTTTTTCGATGTTTTTTAGCATTTTTAACCTCCTGTCATCAAATGTTTTCCTTTATTTACTTCAAAATTATAGTTTATGAGAATTTCAAAGTCAAATTGTTTTTAACAGGTTAAAAATATTTGTTGAAATGGCAGGGGAAATCAGGTAGAAATGTAACTTCTATTAATTATCAAATAATGAATTAATAGTTGTTGAAAAATGGTAAAGATAAAACTACCCGGTGGTATTGAAAGAAAATATGAAGATAAGGTAACTGTTAAGGAAGTTGCCACTGATGTTGCTGATCAGAATAGGGGATCGTCGGCAATAGCCGGTAAAGTAAACAGTACGCTAGTAGACCTTGACTGTCAGATTGAGGCGGATACAACACTGGATCTTGTGATGGCTGATTCTGAAGAAGGCCTTGAGATACTCAGACATAGCGCCGCTCACGTGATGGCTCAGGCAGTTACTAATTTATATCCGAATACTAAACTCGGGATCGGGCCTTCCATCAAGGACGGTTTCTATTACGATTTTGATCTGGATACAACCCTTTCTGAAGAGGATCTTGAAAAGATAGAAGCAGAGATGAAGAGGATCATAGAGTCTGATGAGACATTTGAACGCTTTGAAGAGACTAGTGACGTTGCCGTAAAAAGGATGGAAGAGTTTGGCCAGAGATATAAAGTTGAGTTGATCAAAGGGTTGGAAGATGAGACAGTTTCCTTTTACAGACAGGGTGATTTTGTTGACCTGTGCAGGGGACCCCATTTGTCCAGCACTAAAAAGATTACGGCGTTTAAGCTGTTGAGTGTTGCAGGAGCATACTGGCGTGGAAAAGAAACCAACCCGATGCTTCAGAGGATTTATGGTACGGCATTTACGAATAAGAAGGATTTAAGGATACATCTAAAGTTTTTAGAGGAATCTAAAAAACGTGATCACCGAAAAGTTGGTACGGCATTAGACCTTTACAGTTTTCATGAAGAAGGCGGTCCCGGTCTTGTTTTCTGGCATCCGAAAGGCGGCAGAATAAGGAGCGTTATAGAAACATTCTGGAGGGAGGAACATTATAAACGCGGTTACGACATAGTCTATAGTCCTCACATTGCAAAAATAGACTTATGGAAAACCAGTGGACACCTGGATTTCTATAAAGAGAGCATGTATTCCCCTATAGATA
>ERZ1292630.1591-Hain-H41-02um-R3-1591-length-22023-cov-31_pt1 | contig 22023 bp, 28 predicted proteins | sample MGYA00564408_ERZ1292630 | MGnify/ENA primary metagenome ERZ1292630 (study PRJEB36523, sample SAMEA6512641) | groundwater metagenome | collected 2019-01-08 | study: AquaDiva: Metagenomics assemblies of 32 groundwater samples
TTAACTTGCCGGTGCATTGTGAGATCGTTTGAGGCGGCATCGATCCGCTACACATCAGGTAGCAATCCTTTCAGATGCCCCCGTAAGCGGATTCCCATTTATCGTTAGTCACATCGCTGATGCTGTATTTGCGGCACGATTCGTTAATCTTTGCATCTGACTCAATTTCCTTGGGCAGAATAATGATTTGCTGTTCACTGTATTTCGATTTCTAACCTACAAAAGGCTTTGAAGACCCAAACATTTACCATAGAGGTAATTTGTTTGCTATAATTGTGTACACAATTGCGTGCATTAATTGGAGATTTCCATGACTCAACGTATCGGCGTAAGAGAATTACGCGAAAAGTTTTCATTGATTCTCGAATCAAGCGAAACCATTGAAATTACGAAGCACGGACAAACCATCGGGTTCTTTATTCCCATTCCGAAACGACCAGGGCAAGCACAGCGTGACGCACTCCTGGAAGCAGGAAAGCGCATGGATGATGAATTAATTGGATTGGGTCTCAAAGAGGATGAGTTGCTGGAGGAATTTAGACAATGGCGGCGTCAGCGGTCACATGCAACATAAACGTTTAGTCATTGATGCCAACATCCTTATTCGCGCTGTATTGGGTCATCGAGCTAGATATTTGATTGAGCATTACTGCGAATCGGTTGCTTTCTACACGGCAGAAACGAATGCTGAAGAAGCGGAATTTTATCTCACAACAGAACTGACTGCCAAACATAACTTGAGTGAATCGGTTTGGCGTCCAGTGTATGTTGGTATATTGAATACTGTTCAAATCATTGCTGATGACATCTTAATCGAGGTAGAGAGTAAAGCAAAAGCGCGCATTGCATCCCGTGACGTGAACGACTGGCCTGCAGTGGCCGCAGCACTTTTACTCGACTGTCCTGTATGGACGGAAGACAAGGACTTTTTTGGCGCAGGAATTGCCACATGGACAACTATCACTGTGGAACTGTATCTTGCTGACACCTAATTTTCTAATGTTCTTGAAAGTTGCTCATCTTCTCGTTCCCTGAATGAAGGAACTTGATGCAGCCAGCCATAGTAGGCGCTCTGTGAGACCTGTAAAATCGGCGCATCGATAACACGGTTCACCTTGATGCTGTTTGAGCCAAGCGTACTTTACCGTTGCTCCTTGGCAAAGTACGCCTTTTTAATAGGTCTCGCGCTCCTCGGTCAGTTGGGCAACCTCTTTTTTTAGCCGCTTTAACTCTTCATAGAGATGTTCGTCAGTGCGCACTGCCTCAACCGGTCGACTATATTTATTGATCCACGTATGCAAGGTGTTTTCATTGACACCAATATCCCTGGCGGTTTGAGCTACCGGTTTATCCGATTCAATGGCTAACTTTACTGATGACTCCCTAAACTCAGCTGTATAAACTTTGGGTTTTTCTTGGTTCATTTAGATACACTCCTTCTTTCAGTTATTTTAAGGAATGTGTCCAGTTTAGTGTGGCCACATCATATTTCCATCTAACTCAAAACCGTTTCACGTATTTATTTCTTTTTCCCAGCTGTTTTAGATTTCCCAGATTCGGTTGCACGCGCTGGTTTTGCCGCCGCATCTGACAGGGTTTTGCCTGGTTTAAATTTAACAACTTTCTTGGCAGGAATTGTCATGGTTTTTCCAGTCGCCGGATTACGGCCCTCACGACTTGCACGTTCTGTTACTGAGAAAGTACCAAACCCTACTAACTGAACATTATCACCATCGGCTAATGATTTCTGAATAACGTCAAGTAATCCGTTCAACATGGTGGCTGTTTGAGCTTTGGTAGTATTAGAACGTGTAGCAACTGCATCAATGAGGTCAGTCTTGTTCATCAGGGGTGCTCCTGTTAGTGGTTTATGAAGTGCCTGACAATTTAGAGGATATTATTCATATAATCAATAACTTTTTGGCAAATTAATGCCTGCCGTAGGCAAATACTGACTTTATTTGCAAATATAAGACAACGTGCCGACATATAGCGTGGAAAAGATTGTACAGATGATCAAGAATCAGATTGCACGAGGAGTATTCCCGCCGTCTCCACCTGTAAAGAAAATGCTGGGGCGGTGAGTTTGGGATTGATGGATATCTGCCATTATTGTTGGAAAGAATGGGGGTGAAACGATGATAGGTAATTGCATGAAGAAGCAAGGCGGAATGTGCCAGAAAATTCATGCTAATCATTAGTAAGCACTATTCCAGCAACCGCACAACTGCATTGCAGTAAGCTGACGGGGTCAGTTTATTCGAAGTTTACCAGTGGAGGAAGGCTGTCAGATTTTTGATAAGCAATCTGAACAACACTTCCTTCTGGCAAATTTCTTGATTTCTTTTTGATGGGTAAATTGATGGTAATTATTACTCATCGCCACGCAAACACGCATGGATCCTAGGGTATTGGTGGAGACGGCGGGAATCGAACCCGCGTCCGCAAGTCCTCTACAGACAGTTCTACATACTTAGCCATATTATTTGATTTAACCTGGCAACCGCCAACTGGCAGGCTGATGACAGGCGAGCCACCTTGCGTTTAACGTTCTGCAAAGTGACCCTGCAGAACGCGATCCTCGTTAGTGACTCTGCTGTCTGTTGCCAGACCCGGCGTTGAGGCCCACCGGTACAGAGGCTAGCCGAATTAAGCGGCTAAAGCGTAGTTTTCGTCGTTTGCGACTATTGTTTTCAGATGGATTTACGAGGTAATCTGATCCTCGGTATGCCCTGCGCTGCTTTGCAACCCACGTCGAAACCAGATCGTCCCCGGCGTTCGTTTTGATAATGTATTTGATAATGATGAAACTGAAAAGTTCAAGCTTCCATCAGTATTCTAGCATGCTTATAAATATATAAGTCTATAAATAGGCGAGTAATTCGTGAGGATGGTCGATCAAATATTTTGCACCCCACTTTTCTGGCGGTTCGCTACTTCCTAGGTAACCATAGCGAGCAACGATCGGAAGAATGCCTGCAGCTAGGCTGGCGTGAACATCTCGTATGTCATCTCCCAAGTACAGGCATTCTTCCGGGATGATATTTATATATTTGCTGGCTTTAAGTAGGGATTCAGGATGTGGCTTGGTATGGTTGACTTCATCGCCACAAATGACGCAAGCAGTTTGCTGGTCGATCCCTAGTATTTTTAAGAGTGGTCGAGTAAAACGTGCTGGTTTGTTGGTGACAATGCCCCAGGGAAGATTACGGAGTCGTAATTGTTCTAATAATTCACTGATACCTGGAAATAGGCGTGTATCGTGGCATAGTCGTTGTGTATAGAAATCCAGGAATTCATCACGCATGGTTTCGTAATTATGATGACCCGGTTTAATGTTAAAGCTGAGTTCAAGAAGTCCGCGTGATCCGGCTGATGCAATTGGGCGAATTTGTTCAATGGTTAGCTCAGGCAATCCACGTATAATGCGTTGTTGATTAAGTGCGTGGCCGAGATCGGGAGCGGTATCGGCTAGAGTTCCGTCAAAATCAAACAGAACAGCTTTAATCATTGTGGCGGAGTTTGGTAATGAAGCTGAAATTAACCGCGATAAGCCATGATGTAATTAACATGAGTATCATTTTCCAGTGCATAAGTTTTGCTGATTGGATTGTAGGTCATGCCGATTAATTTCCCATCAATTAAGTTTGCATTACGTGCCATCCGTGCAAGTTCGGAGGGTTTGATGAATTTTGCATAGTCGTGTGTGCCGCGCGGCAGTAGCTTTAGCAGATATTCTGCGCCAATGATGGCAAACAGGTAGGACTTAGGATTACGGTTGATAGTCGAAAAGAATACCCAACCACCTGGCTTGACAAGCTCGGCACAAGCACGAATCACACTCATTGGATCTGGCACATGCTCAAGCATTTCCATGCAGGTCACCACATCAAATTGATGTGGTTGTTCTTTTGCTAAAGATTCGATAGCGATTTTACGGTAGTCGATTTGATATTTGCTTTCTAGTAAATGGAGTTTTGCGACTTTAAGCGCTTTCTCGCCAAGATCGATACCGGTAACGTGAGCACCTTTGGATGCCATGCCTTCCGATAAAATACCTCCACCACAACCCACATCAAGTACTTTCTTTTCGGAGAGCCTTGCCAATTCATCAATATAATTGAGGCGAAGTGGATTGATTTCATGCAATGGTTTGAATTCACTGTTTGGATCCCACCAGCGGTGAGCTAACTGACTAAATTTTTCTAGTTCGAGTGGATCAGCGTTAGTGCTATCGCCATCGTAATGATTCATGTATTTTTGTTCCTAAAATCGATAAACGATTCGAATGATATCATTATTGATGTTGATGGAGCGCTGATTTATGAGGTCTTTTCTGAGTGTAAGCAAGGGGTAATCGATTTAACTTTTATGAAATCTCCAATGGTTTATCTTGAGGGTATTCGCGTATAGCTCCCTATAAATAAAAAAACCCTGTATAGACAGGGTTTTTTTATTTAAGGAATTTATTTATTGCTGCATGCCAATTGTCTCAATGTCAACTCGACGATCAGGTGCAAGACATTGTTTTAGCTCTTTGCTATTTCTAATACCATCGCATGTATTTCCAGTTACTGGATTTGCTTCGCCTTTTCCTTCGAGTGAGATTTTTGCTGGATCAATTCCTTTCGATACCAGGTACGCTTTTACTGCTTCAGCGCGTCTGTGAGAAAGTCGATGATTGTAGTCATCAGAACCAATACGATCTGCATGTCCTTCTACATGTATACGCTCATATCTGACTGTTTGAATTCCATCTGAAAATTCATCAAGTGAGCGAATACCCCCAGGTTTTAGAGTCGCTTTATCAAAATCAAACAAAGCATCTGCTGAAAAAGTGACTTTTTTAGCTACTGGAGCTGGCGGAGGCGGTGCTACTGCAACTACAGGCTTTTTAAATAACTCGGGATCACATTCTGGAATAGCCATGGCAGGTGTCCAATAACCGGTACGCCAGCATAAACCAGTAGTATTTCTGGAGACTATGCCGCGATCATCGACCGCATATGCTTCGATTTTGTTTAAGGAAGGATCCTGGTCGACACCCGATTGCATGGCAGCTTGCGCTACAATGGCTCCGGAAAGTAGCATTGGTATGAAAGCCATTCCAATGAGTGTTTTTGGGGTAGACATTTTCTTCATGCTGTTGTCCTTTAAAATAAAAATACGATTCTAAAATTACTGTTAATGTGTGTGAAGAAGCTGCACTGAGTATTTTAGTGTCAATCCGATTGTACTACTTCATGCTTTTCATTGTTCAATTATACAATAATTTGTTGTTTTTTCCAGATAAGGTGTTGTTAAATTACAACGAATTTGCTTGTTTGTGTCGATTTGGAAACTGCTCGAATTTTTTATTCGATAAGATGAAGAACAACACATGCGGGGTAGTAGGGGGATATTAATTAGTTTTTTGCAAGCTTCCAATATTGCGATCTTTGTATAAATAATTGATTTGGTTTGTTCTGGAAAACTAGTAAGTGAGTAAGTGTTTATTTCTAAAATGATGGAAAAGCATTAAAAATATGCAGAAGCCATATATTTGTTATCAATATGAGTTTTGTTCTAATATCTATAACTACTCTGATTCTTTGTGTAGGGTAAGCAATTTATTCATTTATCAAATTCCAAATTTTAGTGTGATCGAAACATATGCCAGAACTTCCTGAAGTTGAGGTTACTCGGCTAGGTATTGCGCCTTATTTGGAAGGACATTCTATCGAGCAGATTGTTATAAGAAATCCGCGATTGCGTTGGCCGATACCCGATAATCTTCCGTCAATATTACCTCGAGTAACCATTCAGAGTGTTTCAAGACGAGCAAAATTTTTACTGTTCCATTGTTGTATAGGAACATTACTGATTCATTTGGGAATGTCAGGAAGCTTGCGGATATTACAAGGCAAAAAGAAAGCTTCTGTTGATTTACCGGAAAAGCATGATCACTTTGATATAGTATTGCACGATCAAACGGTACTGAGATTGCGGGATCCTAGACGTTTCGGAGCGGTATTGTGGCATGAGGGGGATGATATCTTACAACATCCGCTTTTGAGGAGCCTGGGGCCTGAACCACTCACGGAAAACTTCAATGCGAGCTATTTGCTTAGACAAACTCGAGGATCACGTGTAAATATTAAGCAAACGCTAATGAATAATCAAATTGTTGTTGGTGTTGGGAATATTTATGCGAATGAAGCGTTGTTTTTGGCAGGAATTAATCCCAAAATAGCAGCGGGAAGAATTGGTTTGAAACGTTATGAAAAATTGGTTGGTACGATTAAAACACTTCTAAAGCAGGCTATTGCAGCTGGTGGCAGTTCTTTGCGTAATTTTGTTAATAGCAATGGTAATAAAGGATATTTTCAGTATCAATATTGGGTGTATGCGCGTGGCAATCAGAACTGCAAAAAGTGTGCTCATGTAATCAAGCAAATCAAACAAGGCCAGCGTTCCAGTTTTTATTGTGCAGAGTGCCAACATTAAAATAGTCATGATGTTTCATTTGCTATCTTAGAATGAAAAGGAAATCCTGATAATTATGAATATTACGTTCATTGGAGGCGGTAACATGGCTTCTGCGTTAATCAATGGGCTGTTGCAACAGGGCTATTTGGCAAAACAGCTTCATGTGGTAGAAATAAATGCAGAAAACCGTGAAAAGATTAAAGATATATTTGGTGTATCAGCACTGGCTGATCTTGAAAGTGGTGTGATTGATACGGACGTGATTGTGCTGTCCGTTAAACCACAGCACTTGCATGATTTGACACAACAACTTTCTCCTTTTTTAAAGCGCCAACTCATTATTTCAATTGTTGCGGGAATTCGCGTTGGTGATATTGCACGTTGGTTGGGAGGGTATTTGCGAATAATTCGCGCAATGCCAAATACTCCCTCGTCTATACAATGTGGAGTGACTGGATTGTATGCTGCTGCAAGTGTGAATGAAGAAGATAGAAAAATTGCAGAATCAATACTGACTGCAGTAGGCCTAACGCTCTGGGTTGAAAATGAAGAGATGCTACACGCTGTAACAGCGATTTCCGGTAGTGGGCCTGCTTATGTTTTTTATTTTATTGAATCTTTGCAAAAAGCCGCTGCTGCTTTGGGTTTGTCACCTGAAGAGGCCAAGCAGCTGAGTTTGCAGACTTTTGTTGGTGCGAGCAAGTTGGCGAGTTTGAGCGATAATGATATCGCTATTTTGCGCGCGCAGGTGACTTCAAAAGGTGGAACAACTGAGCAAGCAATTAGAACAATGGAGCAAGAGAATATTCAAGAAAAAATTTTAATGGCTGTTCATTCCGCTGCGCAACGTTCTTGTCAAATAAGTGATGAATATAGCAATTTATGAAGGAATGCAGCGTTAGAGACTGTGTAATATAAATAAGTAGTATTGTTCTTTGCTAGATATTATTTTTTCAGGAAACGCTTATGTCTAATCAAATTTTTATTTTTTTGCTGAACACAGTAATCGGTTTCTTTTCATTAGCTTTGCTGCTACGTTTTTATTTTCAGTTTTTTCGTCTTCCATACCGCCATCCGATCTCACAATTTCTTGTTGCCGTTACCGGTTTCATGGTGCGACCGGTGCGAAGATTTGTTCCCGGGTGGGGAGGCGCCGATCTGTCATCATTGTTACTAGCATGGTTACTGGAGTGTGCTATTTTGTTTGGCACCTTTATGCTGCGAGGTTATGATTTTAGCGTTAATATGGAAGCATCACTGCCCGGTGTGCTGTTATTGAGTACGGTGGAAATTGTTAAGATGTCGCTGTACATCGTTTTGGTTGCCGTTATTCTGCAAGCTATCTTGTCATGGGTTAATCCACATACTCCATTGGCACCTTTATTGGATGGCCTTACGCGTCCGTTTTTGAATATCTTTCGTAATCGTATTCCACTCGTGGCAAATGTGGATTTGTCGCCCCTTTTTGTTCTTCTTGTGATTCAAGTCTTATTGATGATAATCATGGAAGTGCATCGGGAAATTGCTACAATGCTTTGATTTGAGTATTTAAACTACAATGGGTTGGTATCATTACGACAATTCAAACAATTTAGTTCTGAAGTTATATATACAGCCCGGTGCTAAAAATACTGCTGTTATTGGATTACATGCTGAGGCTTTGAAGATAAAGCTTGCGGTTTTACCGGTTGATGGAAAGGCAAATAAATATCTAGTGAGGTTTCTTGCGGATTGCTTTCAAGTTCCTATTAGTCAGATTGAAATAAAGGGAGGCGATAAGTGCAGACAAAAATTATTGCTGATTCGCAAGTCTGGATTAAATCCTGATGTGCTGTATAGTGAGAAAAATAACAGCTTGATAAATTTATAAGCATTAGCATATTTTTGTAACTAATTTATGGATCTAATTTTATGGCGTCATGCTGAAGCTGAAGAAGGTTTTCCTGATTCTGCAAGACAGTTAACCGTGAGGGGGATAGCTCAGGCAAAACAAATAGCTATCTGGCTTAGAGCTAGGCTACCGGAAAACACAGAAGTGCTTGTTAGCCCAACCAGTCGTACGCAACAAACTGCTTCAATGCTTGAGTTTGATTTTAAAACCATCGATACCATAGCGCCAGGTGCAACTGTTCAAGATATTCTTGCGGCGGCTGATTGGCCAAATAAGCAAGGCGCGGTAATAATCGTTGGCCATCAGCCAACGTTAGGAGAAGTCATTCATCATTTGATTCGTGATGTGCCAACCAGGCTGAAAGTGAAGAAATCTTCAGTATGGTGGATAAAAAAGGATAAAAATGATATCGAGCCGCTGCTAAAAGCGGTGATATATCCGGACGTGTTGTAATTCATATTCACTGGATTTTATATTTAATTAAATTGATTCAGTGATTTTTAATCCTAACGATTTTTTCTATAAAGAGAAAGATCAATGTAGAATAGTTTGGTTAAAATTTATTAGCTTGTTTATCAGCTTGTAAGTAAGCGAGTGATTTTATTCATAATGAAATGAGCATAAAAATTAACATAAAGCGTTATGATAAGGATTGAAAAAAATATTATTGTGCATACTCAATAATAGCTTAGAGTTTCTACAGAGTTCTTGTAGAGTAAGTGTAGTTAGTTTATGGGGATGACTCTAGTGGCTTTGGTTTATACAAAGTGGGGTCAGTTTATTAAGTATTAAGAATTCTTTAAAAGGATTTTCGTGAAATGATTTCGGATTTTCTTAATTTAGTGTCTGGTGTTACAGATATTCCTTGGTGGGGGTATGTTGTCGTTACACTGGTTATGACGCATATAACAATTGCGAGTATCACGATTTATCTACACCGTCATTCTGCGCACCGTGCGCTTGAATTGCATCCAATAGTGAGTCATTTTTTTCGTTTTTGGCTGTGGCTCACGACAGGCATGGTGACAAAACAGTGGACAGCAGTTCACCGTAAACATCATGCCAAGTGCGAAACTAAAGCTGACCCGCATAGCCCGGTGACTTTGGGTATCAAAAAAGTGTTGCTGGAGGGCTCTGAGCTATATAGAACGGAAGCAAAAAACCAAGAAACCTTAGATCGATATGGATACGGTACCCCTGATGATTGGGTGGAACGTAATGTCTATACTAAGCATAGTGCAAAAGGTGTTGCATTAATGTTGATCATTGATGTGATTCTATTTGGTCCAATTGGTATTACTATCTGGGCAGTACAAATGTTATGGGCGCCAATTTTTGCTGCTGGCATTATTAATGGCGTTGGGCATTACTGGGGTTACCGTAATTTTCAAGCGGAAGATGCGAGTAGAAACATTGTTCCTTGGGGTATTTTGATAGGAGGCGAGGAATTGCATAATAATCATCATGCTTTTGCGACATCTGCTCGATTGTCTAACAAGTGGTATGAATTTGACATTGGTTGGCTTTATATTTGTATTTTGCAAGTGTTCGGTTTGGCAAAAGTCAAGAAAACGGCACCTAAGCTACGAATGAATAAACAAAAAGATTGCTGTGACTTAGATACATTACAGGCAGTTATCTCTCACCGCTACGAAGTACTTGCAAAATATACTAAATCATTGCAACAAGCTTTTGCAAAAGAAATGGATGGATTGAAAGGAGCTATTGCAGAGTACGATATTGATAAATCAACATTAAAGCGTTGGGTAATGGCTGATTCTAGAACATTGCATGCGCATGAAAAGGAAAAATTGAGTCAGGTTTTGAGTAGTGCGCAGGCAAGAGAATTGGATAAGATGTATGTAATGCGCGAGGAATTGATTGGAATTTGGCAACGTTCAACCGCATCGACCGAGGAATTGGTAAAACAATTGGAGGATTGGTGCAAACGTGCAGAGGAGAGTGGGATTGAAGTGTTGAGGACATTCTCGCAAAGTTTGCGTTGTTATGCTTAGCTCTTGAGCTAATGTTTTAAATAAAAAAAAGACCCGTTTTTAACGGGTCTTTTTTTTATTTAAAACCACCAATAGTTACGTTACTTTAATTTTGTTTCTTTATAAATGACATGTTTGCGAACTACGGGATCAAATTTTTTGATTTCCAATTTTTCTGGCTTAGCTCGTTTGTTTTTGGTCGTTGTATAAAAATGTCCCGTTCCTGCAGAAGACTCAAGTTTTATTTTTTCACGCATCGCAAATTCCTTTAGTTACATCGTTCTTTTAAGAAGAAAAAATTAAAATAAGCAGTAACTGTATAAACAATTATTTATCTGAACGTAATTTGGCCAGTACCGCGTCGATGCCATTTTTGTCTATCGTGCGTAGTGCGGCATTCGATAAACGAAGGCTAATCCAACGATTCTCGCTCTCAACCCAAAATCTACGGTGCTGAAGATTTGGTAGAAATCGTCTTTTGGTTTTATTGTTTGCATGAGAAACATTGTGACCAGACATTGGTTTTTTTTGGGTTACTTCACATATTCTTGCCATTTTAACTTTTGATCCGTATGAAAATCCTCGAACTCAGCAGTGTACCATATTCCAGATGAATTGTTGTAATGGCTCATTCAAGTTTTTCTAGAGGGAGTAGCTGCTCGTTCGATTTTAGTCAACAAAAGGTTGATTTGTTGGTGGTGTCTGTGATTTTGCTGGGTTTCGTGCAGTTATTTCAATGGTGATGCCAATGGTAGGAGTGAAATTATGAAATTGGTATTGGAGTGATTTCGTGATACCAGAAAATTAAAGGCGAGGGCTATAGCATAGAAAAGTTATGAAAATGGATGCTGAGTCAAGCTAAAAAATTTTGGCTTTAGATGTGGAGGTAATGATTGGCAATACCATTTTATAATCAGGGATTATTGCTATAAAAATCATGATTTTCCCTTGTTAGGGTAGCGTCAGCGTGCTAGAATTTCCGTTCGATTAATTAGCGTATGGATGATATTCATAACTAAGAAAATCTAAGTTGCGGATAACAATGAAATTGAGCCAAAGAAATTTAATAACCGTCAATCCTAATAGTTGTAAAGCAAGATTGTTATGTATGGCTTCCGTATACTGGCTGTGACAGGTGAGCGTTAGAAATAAACGCCATAGTTGGGCCTAGGGTCTGTAAATCAGTAATCATGTGGGGGAAAATATGAGAAGTAAATCGGTAGTAGCCCTAACCGGGGTGTTCGCTCTCGCTTTGTACTCAAGCATGGCGGTAGGGTCTAAGTATAATTTACCCGAGCCTCAGAGTGTCATTGCGAAAGATATCTATGATCAGCATATTATGCTGATGTGGATTTGTTTGGCTATTTTTATTGCGGTGTTTGGAGTAATGTTTTATTCGGTTCTGAAACACCGTAAATCTCTAGGTTATAAAGCGGCAAATTTTCATCATAGTACCATTGTGGAAATAATTTGGACTGTGATACCAATTGCTATTCTAGTTGTGATGGCATTGCCTGCAACGAAGACAGTCATAGCGATGAAAGATACATCAAGTCCTGATATGACCATAAAGGCCACCGGTTATCAGTGGATGTGGGGTTACGACTACCTTCAAGGAGAAGGAGAAGGTATTAGTTTCTTTAGTAAACTATCAACACCTAAAGCTCAAGTCGAAAATAAGGAGACTAAAGGTAAAGATTATTTATTAGAGGTTGATAATCGCGTTGTGGTTCCGGTAGGCAAAAAAGTTCGTATTATTTTGACGGCGAATGATGTGATTCATGCTTGGTGGGTGCCTGCATTAGGCATTAAGCAAGACGCTGTTCCGGGGTTTATTCGCGACACCTGGTTTACAGCCGATAAGCCTGGCATTTATCGTGGTCAGTGTGCTGAATTGTGTGGTAAAGATCACGGATTTATGCCAATTGTGGTAGAGGTGATGGAGGCGGATGAATATACGAAATGGGTAAGCGCTCAAAGCACAACTGCAGTTAAAACATCAATGCATGTGGAAAATAAGTAATTAGGTTAAAAGGAGATAGCTATGGCAGCAGTACATGGTGACGCACATGGTCACGGACACGATGATCATCATCCCAGTGGAATAATGCGTTGGGTTACTACGACCAACCATAAAGATATTGGTACGATGTATTTATGGTTCAGTTTTACAATGTTTTTAGTGGGCGGTTTTCTGGCGATGGGAATTCGGGCCGAATTATTTCAGCCTGGTATTCAAATACTGGAACCCGAGCTATTTAATCAGTTTACGACATTGCATGGGCTGATTATGGTTTTTGGCGCGATTATGCCTGCGTTTGTGGGCTTTGCTAACTGGCAGGTGCCTATGATGATTGGTGCTCCAGATATGGCATTTGCCCGGATGAATAACTGGAGTTTCTGGTTGTTGCCAGTAGCGGCGACACTGCTAGTTAGTTCTTTCTTCGTACCCGGTGGTGCAGCAGCAGGTGGATGGACATTCTATCCACCACTTTCTGTGCAGGGTGGCTTGGGAGTGGATCTGATGATATTTTCAGTACATATCTTAGGCGCTTCTTCGATCATGGGATCTATCAATATTATTACAACCATTTTGAATATGCGTGCACCTGGCATGACATTAATGAAAATGCCGATGTTTGTATGGACATGGTTGATCACCGCATATCTGTTAGTGTTGGTAATGCCTGTGCTGGCAGGGACCGTAACAATGTTGTTAACTGATCGACACTTCGGGACTAGTTTCTTTAATGCTGCAGGGGGCGGAGATCCAGTGTTATTTCAGCATGTCTTCTGGTTCTTCGGACATCCTGAGGTTTATATTATGATATTGCCAGCGTTTGGGATCGTTTCAGAAATTATCCCAACGTTTTCGCGCAAACCTCTTTTTGGTTACTCATCGATGGTTTATGCGACCGCTTCAATTGCGATTCTATCTTGCGTAGTTTGGGCGCATCACATGTTTACAGCAGGTATGCCTACGGTAGGTCAACTGTTTTTCATGTACGCAACCATGTTAATCGCTGTGCCAACGGGTGTTAAGGTATTCAACTGGACTGCTACGATGTGGCAAGGTTCGATGACATTTGAAACACCTATGCTATTTGCAATAGGTTTTATATTCTTGTTTGTAATTGGTGGGTTCAGCGGTGTGATTTGCGCAATCGTGCCAATTGATATTCAAGTTCAAGATACCTATTATGTAATCGCACATTTCCATTATGTGTTGGTGTCGGGTGCATTATTTGCATTATTTGCTGGTGTATATTACTGGATACCAAAATGGTCAGGTCGTATGTACAACGAAACATTGGGTAAATGGCATTTTTGGTTATCTATGTTCTTCTTTAACTTGACCTTCTTTGTACAGCACTTCTTGGGCTTGGCAGGTATGCCACGTAGGATTCCTGATTACAATTTGCAATTTGCAGATTTCAATATGGTTTCTAGCATTGGAGCATTTGGATTTGGTTTAACGCAGCTTCTTTTTCTCTACATTATGATTAGTTGTATTCGTAGTGGGGAAAAAGCGCCTCAAAAACCATGGGATGGCGCTACAACATTGGAATGGACACATTTGCCATCACCAGCACCTTATCACAGTTTTGAGAAACCACCTGTTGTAAATTAAAGAGATAAAAAGAGAAAAAGTAATGATGTCACAAGAATCAGAAACGGGAAGAGGTCGTGGGAAGTATAAAACGGCGATCTTTTTGTTGATTATGGTTGTAGCGATTTATTTGACGGTGATATTGAAAGAATGGTAAGCAATACTGATACAAAAGCAAATAATTTAATGAAAAAAAAGTTGTTGATTTTCGCATTAATTATGTTTGTGTTTGGTTTTGCGTTGGTGCCGTTTTATGAGAAGTTTTGTGAAGTGACCGGAGTGAATAATTTGCTGCAACCGGATGTCCGGGTTAAAGAAAACCGGGTGGATGAAGCACGTTGGGTAACTGTGGAGCTTGATGCCAATACACGAGGTTTGCCATGGCAATTCAAACCACTTCAATCCAGCGTGAAGATTCATCCCGGTGAACCTGTCGATGTGATGTATGAAATTACTAATAATTCAGATCGCGAAATCAACGGGCAAGCAATACCAAGTTATAGTCCACGCAATCTGGAAAAATACTTGAAGAAGTTTGAGTGTTTTTGTTTTACAAAACAGGTGCTAAAGCCAAATGAAACAAGGCAAATGCCGGTTCAGTTTGTTATTGAACCGGATTTGCCCCCAGAGGTACACACGGTAACGATCTCTTATACTTTTTTTGAATTGCCGGATGGCGCTAGTGCAGTTAGAAAATGACGAATAATAATATTGAACAGAAGAAAAAAAAGATAGATATCTGGAAAATCGCTAAAGCTGTAATGTTCGCTTTTATGGGCATCAGAAAAAAAAGCGACCTGGAATCTGATGCAGAATCATTGACTCCTGCGCAAGTTATTATTGGTGGAATTATTGGGGCTATATTGTTTGTTTTGTGTGTAATGCTGGTAGTTAGATTGGTTGTTAGTTAGAAATTGAATAATCATAAGTAGGAGGAGATAAAGAATGAGTCACGAATCTGGGCATGGGCATTATTTCGTTCCAGCTCCATCGATGTATCCAATCATTGGATCAACAGCGATCTTATTCATGGGGTCAGGTGCAGCATTAACTATGAATAAGATGGAGTTAGGATACGGATTGTTAGCAATAGGTTTTGCTATTCTGATTTATATGTTGTTTGGTTGGTTTGGAACAGTAGCCAGAGAAAGTGAAGCAGGGAAATATGGTGAGCAAGTGGATCTTTCTTTCCGCTGGGGAATGAGTTGGTTCATTTTTACTGAAGTAATGTTTTTCTGTGCGTTCTTTGGCGCGTTATGGTACATGCGCAACTTGTCTATACCTTGGCTAGCAGAAGAAAGTACAGTATTAGGTAATTCATTTTGGGCTGCATATAATGGTATTTGGCCAACTGCAGGTCCAGGAACGCATGCTGAATTTACATCAATGGGTGCTTGGGGGTTGCCAGCCTTTAATACATTCTTGCTGTTGACTTCAGGTGTAACTGTTACTTATGCACATTGGGCCTTGAAAAAGAATGACCGTGCAGGACTTAAAAAATGGTTATTAGCTACCGTATTCCTTGGCGCACTGTTTATTGCATGCCAAGCATATGAATACGTACACGCTTATAATGACTTGAATCTGAAACTGACAACAGGGGCTTATGGTTCAACTTTTTTCATGTTGACTGGCTTTCATGGATTCCATGTAACGATTGGTACTATCATGTTAACAGTAATTTATTTTCGGAGTGCTGCTGGTCATTTTACGCCAGAACATCATTTTGGATTTGAAGGTGTGGCATGGTACTGGCACTTTGTTGACGTGGTATGGCTAGGATTATTTATTTTTGTGTATTTAATGTAATCCATAAGAATTCCAGTTCTTACATCATCCTTTCTATAAGATTCTTAAAAGAATGGCAGTTTTAATGTGAGAACTGGAATTAAAAGAAAGTGATATAGTAGAAAAACCTTAGGGAAATAGTAATCTTGTATGAAATTTATACTTGAATGATACTGTTTTTCTTTCCATAAATGGTTTTTGCGATGTCATTAATAAACGGATTAGAATGAGCATATTGGGATATCGTTTTGAGCCAAAAATTTGGGCAATTATCCTGATGGTTGTTTTTGTTTTGATCTTTAGTTCTTTAGGACGATGGCAGCTGAATCGAGCGGAAGAAAAGACAACAAAACATGAACAAATTCAGCTGTACACAAAACAATCCCCAATAAATTTTCCGGCAGTATTAGTTAAACTCAAAGATTTTGAATATCGCGAAGTTGAGATACGTGGCGAATTTGCGAATAATAAAACTATATTATTAGATAATAGAACTTATCAACGCCGCGCTGGATATCATGTTATAACACCGATTAGAATTTCAAATAGTACGTTATATGTTCCCATAAACAGAGGCTGGATTGAATTGGGCAAAGATAGATTAACTTTGCCAAAGATACAATCTATTGAGGGCGAGGTTACATTAGTCGGAATGGTGATATCGCCAGAAATAAGAGCTTTGACGCTTGCAGAAGAATTTGTTAGGGGAATGGTTTGGGATAAATTTGATCTGCAACGTTATCAGGATGAAACAGGATTGAATATGCAACCGATTTTAGTGTTGCAGAAGAGTGATATAAATGACGGCTTATTGAGAGATTGGGATAAACCAGATTCTGGAGCGAGTAAAAATATCGGCTACGCGATTCAGTGGTTTTCATTGGCTATTGCAACATTAATTATTTTTATAGTACTGAATGTCAAACGAAGTTATACAAAGAGCGAAATCAAATCGTCGTAAGTTTTTATTGCTGCTCGCTCTAATGAGTGCGCCAATATTGATATCTTATGCTTTATTCTTTATAGATTACAGACCACAAAGTAAGCATTACGGGGATTTGATACCCATCGTTAAAGTTTCTGGAAAAGGAACAAACGTGGCTGATAATACGATTATTCGCATGAAGGATTTACATGGAAAATGGGTTTTGTTGACAGTAGATTCTGGTAATTGTGATGAAGTCTGTAAAAATAAGCTATATTTTATGCGGCAAGTTCGCATGACTCAAGGCAAGGAAAAGCACCGTATCGAGAGACTTTTTCTTGTTAATGACAAAATTCAACCCGATTCAGAATTGGTGAAGCAGTACGAAGGAACCTATTTTGTGAACGCTGCAGAAAGTGAAATTCTTGATTTGATAGAAACCAAAGATGTGCAAACAAAGCATATCTATCTGATCGACCCAATAGGCAATCTAATGATGAGGTTTCCAGAGAATATCGATGGTACCAAAATGGGTCACGATATTAAGCGATTATTACATGTATCACAGCTGGAACACTAAACTAAAATTCAGCTGGACTCTTATTTAGAATTGAATTTAATCAAGTAGAGCATCTTACTTGAAACGGACAAAGGAGATCACAATATGGCAACAAGTATTACCTGGCATGATACTGCAACTCGTATCAATCAATTTTATCGATTAACAAAACCACGTGTTGTATCTCTAATTGTTTTCACCGCTGTAATTGGAATGTTTTTGGCGGTACCAGGCGCAGTTCCATTAGATACGTTATTTTTAGGGACTATCGGAATAGCTTTGGTTGCTGGTGCTGCCGCCGCATTAAACTGCTTAGTAGAACAAAAAATGGATGCTGTGATGGCAAGAACAAAAGGTAGACCGTTGCCTCTTGGAAAAGTGAGTGTTCCTGAAACACTATTTTTCTTGATGCTAGTTGGTGGTACGGGGCTTTTTATTTTATATCACTGGATCAATGAATTGACGATGTGGCTGACACTTGCCACTTTTGTAGGTTATGCCATTATTTATACCGTTATTCTGAAACCCTTGACACCTCAGAATATTGTTATTGGCGGGGCATCTGGAGCTATGCCACCTGTGTTAGGGTGGACAGCGGTTACCGGAGAGATTACGAGTGATGCGCTGCTTCTATTTTTAATTATATTTGCGTGGACACCGCCACATTTCTGGGCTCTAGCGTTGTACAGAAAGAAAGAATACGCTTCTATTGGTATGCCAATGCTTCCAGTTACACATGGTGATCAGTTTACACGGTTACATGTTTTATTATATACAGTGATTTTGTGTATTGTGACCATTCTTCCTTACATCACCCAAATGAGCGGTTTGATTTATCTGGTTGGTTCTAGTGCCTTAAATGCAGTATTTATGTATTATGCGATTGAGATCTATCGCAACTACAGCGATCAATTGGCACGGAATGCATTCCGCTATTCGATCCTTTATTTGGCTCTTTTGTTCGTGGTGCTGTTAGTTGATCATTATTACTTTTTCTAATAATTAGTAATATTTCAAACAATTTATTATTAATTGAACTACGATTTGTAATAGCATAGCTTATCTAGAGATTATGCTATTACAAGTAGATTTATGATTTCACAGTGTTTCCTGCGACTAATTTTGGGGAAATAATTTACCTGGATTTAGAATATTAGCAGGATCAAAAACCTTCTTGATTCCTTTCATTAAATCTAAAGTCGCAAAATCAATCTCTTTAGTGACGAAGGCTCGTTTCTCACTTCCGATACCATGTTCACCCGATAGGGTGCCACGTAACTTAATTACTAAATTAAAAATTTCATCGAGACAACGTGCAGCACGACTAACTTCGTCAGGATCATCAGGATTTATTAAGAGATTAACGTGAATATTGCCGTTTCCGGCATGGCCAAAATTGACATTGTTGATTTTGTAATGAGTGCTCAGCTGTGTAACACTATCTAAAAATTGCGGTAGCGTATTAACGGGAACGACAACGTCTTCATTGATTTTTTTCGGGGCAATTTCACGGAGCAAAGGAGACAAAGCTTTGCGAGCTTTCCATAGATTTGCAATGTCGTCTGTTCGCATAGCCGAAATCAATCCATCATTTTGACATGCTTTAATGATCGCGCAAATTGAATCCGGGACGTCAATATGTGAACCATCGACTTCAATCATTAACATAGCACGAGTCTCTTTCGGCAACATCTCAGGATAGTGATGGCGAATTAAATCTAATGATCTGGCATCAAGAAATTCAAGGGCACTCGGTAGTTGAGATAATGCCATAATATTGACTATAGCGGTTGTGCAACTGGATAAGTGGCTAAAGTGTGCGGTAATTCCAGCGGTAAGCGAAGGTAATGCTGACAGCTTAAGTGTTGCTTCGGTAATTACTGCCAAAGTGCCTTCTGAACCGATCAATAGCCGGGTCAAATCATATCCAACGACACCTTTGGTCGTGTAACAGCCTGTGGTAATAAGTTGACCAGAGCCTGTTATTGCTTTTAAACCTAAAACATGTTCCCGGGTGGTGCCATATTTCACGGCATGCGGCCCGCCTGCGCCAGTAGCAATATTTCCACCAACAGTCGAGAATGCGGCACTGGAAGGATCAGGCGGCCAAAAAAAACCATGAGGTTTAGCAGCATCTTGAACGCTTTGATTAAGCACACCTGGTTCGGTAACGATGACACGATTGGCTGGATCAACGGCAATAATGTTAAGCATGCGTTCCATGGATAAAGCAATGCCACCTTGTTCTGGCAAACTTCCCCCCGCTGTACCAGTGCCTCTTCCACGGGGAACGAGCGGTACTTGATGGCGATTGCACAGTGTAATAGTGCGTTGTATTTCTTTACTTGTTAAAGGAAATATAACAGCGTCGGGTGGGAAAATTTTTCGGCTATTGTCATAAGCGTATGCATAACAGTCAGTAGGATCGCTATAAAAACGTTCGGACGGGAAAATATCCTGCAATGCGGTAATTAATTCTGCAGACAGCATGAATGAATATCGTTGTAACAATCAGTTGATATACTCGAACACCTTGACAACTTTCCTTACACCAGAAGTTCCACTCGCAATTTGGGCCGCATTATCTCCTTCTTGACGGGTGACCATTCCCATCAGATAGACCATTGCATTTTCCGAAACGATTTTGACGTGATTGATTTGAAATTTACGCTCTGTAAGAAATCGTGTTTTTACTTTGGAAGTTAATAATGTATCGTTGCTTCGTGATGCTAATGAAGTAGCATTCGCAACAGCGATTTCATTGTAAATCTTTCGGACGTTATCCACGCCCATAATTAATTTCTCGATATCGGCTTTAATTTCTGCGGTAGGCGCTTCCCCCGTTAATAAAACCAATCGGTTATAGCTGGTAACATTGATATGCACATTACTGCCAAATTGTTGAGTGATACGTTTTGAGCTTTTTAGTTCAATGCCTTCGTCCTCAATGAACATACCGCTCGTTCTACGATCTTCTGAAATATACGCCCCCGTTCCTGCTGCGGTACCTATTGCGAACATTGGAACACATCCGATCAAAGAAGGGAGAATTACAAGAAAAGATAGCCAGGAAAAATTAAGATGTTTCATTTAATTAAAAACTCCTCAGAAAGCAAAATTTTAAATAAGATAATACAGTAAAATAGCCTGTCAACGAGAATTCAATCGCATAAAATGGCAAATACTAAAGCATACTTTGGTTAACTTGATAAACAAACGAGGATGTTAACAGTGCAAGCTGAGCATTATGCAAATAAGTTTGAAAATTCATCACCTGTATTAGGTGTTGCCATAGGTGAAACTCGCTATCTAATACCGATGAGCGAAGTCAGCGAAGTAATCGATATGTCAAAAGTGGTTGCTGTTCCTTTGACGCAATCTTGGTTCTTGGGTTTAACTAATGTACGCGGAAATCTATATGGTGTTACTGATTTGGGTGCTTATCTTGGTGACGGAGCAACGCTCTTTAATTTAAAGTCACGAATCCTACTGACTTCCCTCGATAAAAAATTATCTGGTGGTTTTGTGGTGGATAGCATGCTGGGTATTCGGGAGCAGTCTGAATTTACTTTGTTGGAAGAAAATAAGAAAGTGAAAGAGACTATACGTAAACAATATAAGGATACCGAAGAACGTATTTGGGAGGAGTTAAGTTTGCTTGCATTGATGCGTGAAGAGAATTTTTTGCAAATCGCTTTGTAGCGAATGTATTCTAAGCTATTAAAGTAAGGTGCAATATTTTATGAAAAATTTGTTTGATCAGTGATGCCAATATGACTGAAATTTCTGCAATGGTTGCTAAGAATAAAGCGAAAATTCTTGCTGAAGCGCTTCCTTATATTCGTCGGTTTCACGATAAAACCATTGTGATTAAATATGGTGGCAATGCAATGGTCGAACCGCATTTGCAACAAGGATTTGCGAGTGATGTGGTGCTGTTAAAATTAGTTGGTATGAATCCAGTGGTGGTTCATGGCGGAGGACCACAAATTGATGAGATGTTAAGGCGCATAGGTAAGCAAGGAGAATTTATCCAAGGTATGCGCGTGACTGACGCTGAAACGATGGATGTGGTCGAAATGGTATTGGGTGGAGCGGTGAACAAGGATATCGTGAACCTGATTAACAGCCAAGGTGGTAAAGCTGTGGGGTTAACCGGTGTGGATGGTGCTTTCATTCGAGCCAAAAAAATGCTGATGGCTGATCGTGAAACAGCCGGAAAATGGATCAATATTGGTCAAGTTGGGGAAATCGAGTCGATCGATCCTGCTTTAATTGCCTTGCTCGATACGCAAGATTTTATTCCTGTGATTGCACCGATTGGTGTTGGTGTTGAGGGAGAATCCTATAATATTAATGCCGATCTAGTGGCAGGTAAATTAGCGGAAATTCTCAAGGCAGAAAAACTAATCTTATTAACCAATACGCCAGGTGTGTTGGACAAGAATGGTAATCTTCTAACCGGTCTGACGGCACAAAGAGTTGATGAGCTATTTGCAGATGGCACCATTTCTGGCGGTATGCTACCCAAAATTGGCTCGGCTTTGGATGCAGTTAAGAATGGTGTTAAATCGTGTCACATAATCGATGGACGAGTGGAGCACGCATTGCTGTTGGAAATTTTAACCGACCAAGGTGTAGGTACATTGATTAAGCACAATTAAGGAAGTGTCGGATAAGTTACGATGTTCGATGATTTTTTGTGGTGTTCTTAGTAATTGATTAGAAATCAAAAATGAGGGGGTGTAAATAATTTTGTGTAAATGGTCATTTAGCAGGAAACTGCTT
>ERZ1292630.1593-Hain-H41-02um-R3-1593-length-22015-cov-5_pt1 | contig 22015 bp, 24 predicted proteins | sample MGYA00564408_ERZ1292630 | MGnify/ENA primary metagenome ERZ1292630 (study PRJEB36523, sample SAMEA6512641) | groundwater metagenome | collected 2019-01-08 | study: AquaDiva: Metagenomics assemblies of 32 groundwater samples
AATAAATCATATTTCTTTTTTTATTTCTATTTTTAACAAAAAAAAGCTTATCAAATCAAAAGTTACGTGAAATAGATCACGTAACTCAAACCCTGTGTTTACGGTAAATATTTAATATATACTTAATGTTTTTAACAATCTATTAATATTTAGTTCAATCAAAATAATAGAAATTCCTAAGCAAATTTAGTTTTATAAAAATAAATAAATTATAAAACTCCCCTCTCTAAAGTAGAGAGTGAGCAGGTAGGCGAAGACTTTTGGGGGTGAGTATGTTCACCTAAACAACTTTTTGATTACCAGCAAAAACAAGTCCTCTTCTAGGATCAACTGTAACAATACTATTCTCTTTTAGATTTTGAGAAGCAGAAGAAACACCTAAAATAACAGGTATTCCTAATGACATTGCAACAATTGCAGCATGAGATGTAAGTCCACCTTCCTCTGTAATTAATGCACTACATTCTCTTATTGCAGGAATATAATCTTTATCTGTCATAGAAGTAACTAAAATATCACCTTTTTGAATTTTATTAATAGCTTCATCAGAATTAATTGCAAAAACAACTCTTCCACTTGCTATAGTTTTTCCTAATCCCATTCCTTGAGCAAGTATAGTTGTAACAACTTCAACTTTAATTATATTTGTTGTTCCAGCAATACCAATTGGTGCACCAGTAGTTATAACAACAATATCACCATCAGCTACTAATTTAGCTTCTACAGAACAATCAAGAACTATTTTAATCATACTATCTGTATCAGATGCAGGTGGAACTAAAATAGGAGTTACACCCCAAACCAAAGAAAGCTGTCTTAATATTGCAGGTTCAGGAGTTGCAGCAATAATTTTGCAAGGGGTTCTGAAACGAGCTATTTTTTTTGCAGATGAACCAGAAAAAGTTGCTGTTACAATTGCTGCTGCATTAATACTTTGAGCAATATATGTTGCAGCCATACTTATAGAACCAGATATTGTATATAAATGATGTGCCATATAGTTTAACGCAAATCTTTTCATTAGTTCTTCGTCAGCTTTTTGTGCTATTTTTGCCATAGTATTTACAACTTCAATTGGATATTTACCAACCGCAGTTTCATTTGAAAGCATTACAGCATCAGTTCCATCAAAAATAGCATTTGCTACATCTGTTGTTTCTGCTCTAGTTGGACGAGGATTATTTACCATAGAATCAAGCATTTGAGTTGCTGTTATTACAGGCAAACCAACAAGATTACACAACTTTATGATTCTTTTTTGTAAAAGAGGTATATCTTCTGTCGGTAATTCTACTCCCATATCGCCTCTTGCTACCATTACAGCATCAGCAACTGAAATTATATCTTCTAAATTATCTATTGCCGCTTGGTTTTCTATTTTTGCAATTACAGGAATTCTTGAATTTAATTTAGATAAAAAATCTTTTATTTCCATAATATCTGATGCTCTTTGAACAAAAGATGCTGCTATAAAGTCAACTCTTTGTTTTACACCCAAAATCATGTCTTCTTTATCTTTTTCTGTTACACAACTTATTTTTAAAGCAGTATTAGGAAAATTTACTCCTTTATGAGGTTTTATATATCCACCAACTTTTACTTTACAAACTAAGGTTTTATCTGCTTTTCCTGTTACCTGAAGTTCTATTAAACCATCATCAATAAGAACAACTGCTCCAATAGCAACATCTTCTACTAAAAATTTGTATGAAATATATGCTATATCATTATTTGCTACAAGCGGTTCTGAAGTTAAAGAATATGTTTGTCCTTCATTTAAATAAACAGCTTCTATTTCTTTTCCATCAAAAGTATTTTTTTCAACTTCACCTATTCTTATTTTAGGGCCTTGAATATCTTGTAAAATACCAATAACTTTATCAAGTTCTTTGGCAACTTCTCTGATGTTTTTTATAACTTCTACATGTGTTTCATGTTTTCCATGAGAAAAGTTAAGTCTAAAAACATTAACTCCTGCATTTACTAATGAGGTTAGCATTTCTTTTGATGAACATGCAGGGCCTACTGTTGCTACTATTTTTGTTCTTCTTTGGTTATTCATAAGCTATCTGAAATAAAAATTTTAATAGTCTCATTATAATACATTTTAAGAAATATTTAATATAAATTTAGCAATAATGAATAAAATGCTTTTAATTCTGAATTACCTTCATGAGTAAATATTTTACCCGAAAGACTTTGCCTTACAGAAACTATAAAAGTTTCATTATCTTTTTTTTCCAATTTTTCAAATTCATAATCAGTTCCTGTATCTATAAGGTTTATACAATCTTTTATTGAAGGCAAAAAGTAGATTTTTTCTAATTTTTCATCATTTGACAAAGAAAGAGATTTTTTCATTCTATTACCGTTCTCTTCACCATCAATTAATAATTCATAATATGCAAAGCTTCTACCATCTTGATCTAATATTAAACATAATGAAATAGATTGCTCATATTCTCCATTATAATTAACTTTTACATTAGAAAGATCTGCAAACCAGTCTCCAGATTTAGGAATCCAAAAAATACCTTTATTATTTAATTCTATTGATAATTCAATTTCTTCTTCATCAAATAAGTTGACTTTCATAATATCCTAGATTATTAAATATAATTTTACTAAGAGGGCGTAAATTATTACACCCCGACATTAATTTCTTTTAATTACAATCGTTATTACTATTTATAAAATAAAAAAAATGTAGTTTTTACGAAACAATGTTGATAAAACAGAATGTTTTCGTAGGTGCGTAATAATTTACGCACTTTTTTATACACATTTTTTTATTGATGAGTAGTAACAAATAATTACTATTAAAAATGTTTTATAGAATGTATTATAAACTAGATTTTTTTAAATAATAAAAAAAATAACATGAAGAAACAATAGATGATATGTAGTGGTAGAATATATTAAAGTTAGTATTCTAAAAATAATGTTATGAAAAAAATAATTTTAGTATCATCAAGCTTATTGTTTTTAACTTCTTGTATAATAGACAGTTCTGTTTTAATGCCAAAAAAATCGCCTGCACCAACTCTTCAACCATTAAAAGATTTGCCTGTAAGCAGAGTTCAAGTAATTCCCGAAAACCTTATAATAGAAGAGGGTGAAAAAGGTAAATTTACAGGTTCAGTAATTTATTCTGATGATTCAATTAATTCTGCAATCAAATGGTCTTCATCAGATACAACTATTGCAACGGTTAACCCTGATTCTGGGGAAGTTTCTGCTATAAGTGTTGGAAATGTTACTATATTAGCTATATCTCAAACAGATTCATCAAAAAGATTTTCTGTAACAGTTACAGTAAGGAAAAAATAAATATGAAAAAAATTTATTTTACATTGCTATTATTTTTAACATCTTGTGTTATTAATCAAGCTAAAACTATAAATACTAATATTCCAAAATATTTATTAATAGAGCCATCAGAAGTTGTTTTAAGATCTGGAGATCAAAAAGTGCTAACAGCTTTTGTTTATATGCCAAATGGCGATAGTGATACATCTAATAAAAATATCCTTTGGGAGTCTTCAGAAAGAGGAATTGTAGATATAGATGAAAAAGGAAAGATAAAAGCCGTAAGATCTGGCGAAGCTAGTATTACTGCAAAATTTAAAGATAGTGATGTTATAAGTAGAATATTGGTTTCTGTAACTGATAAAAAATTGGTAGAAAGAATTGATATTACTCCTTTAGAATTGAAATTAAAAGCAGGTGAAACTGCTGTATTAACAGGAAGTGTAACTCTTACTGATGGAACTAAAAATAGTAATATTATTTGGACTTCTTCTGATAATACAATTGCAATAGTAAATGAATTTGGTAAAGTTTCTGCTGTTAAAGAAGGTGTGGCAAGTATTGTTGCAAATTATGCAACGGATTCTAAATATAAAAAATCTATTGATATAACTGTAAGTAAATAGAAATTTTATGAAAAATAAATTAGGTTTATTTATTTTATTAGCTACTTCTCTTTTATCTTTTTCCTGCGAAAAAATATTAAGTAATTTACTTATAGATACTATTTCCAATTTAGGTTCGAGTTCTAATGTTTTTGATCAAATATCTTCAAAAAAAGATACTGAAACTAATTATGATATAAAGTTGAGTAATATAGTTGTTAATGAAGTATCTGGAAATAATGATGGGCTTTTAAACCAAAATGAAAAAGCAGAACTTTCTTTTGTATTTAATTTAAAAAAAATTGTATCAGCTAAAACAACAGTAGTAGAAAGTATTAAGACTAATGACACAAAAGAAGCTTTTAGAATGAAAGCTAATATAGAGGAGAAAAAAGTTGATTCTTTAAGAATAAAAATAGTAAATAATAGTAGTTTAGTTGAATTTGAAAGTGCTGATTTTTATACATCTAATTTATCTAAAATAGAATCACCAAAAATATATCTTAAAGTAAGTAATACAGGGCAAACACTAAAAAGAGCTCCTATATCTATAATAATAACTGATAATAATGGAGATATTACTAATATAAAAGCTGAATTATTAATACCAGCAATTAGTAATAGTTTTTCTATTGATGATTGGAATATAGATGATTATTATGGAAATAATGATGGAATTGCAAATAGAGGTGAAAAAATAAGAATATATCCTGTTTTAAGAAATTCAGGAAAATCAAATACTAATAATATAACAGCGACGATAAGATTTAGTGATAATAATTTAGTTGAATTTTCTCAAATAGAAAAAACATACAACTATAATAAAATAAAATCTTTTTCAGAATCTATAAAAATAGAAGAAGAGCCTATTGATATCAATATTAGTAAAAATATTCAACCTAATTCAATTTTACCAGTAAAAATTGATATAAAAGACGATTTTGGAAATATTTGGACAGAAAGTAGTAATTTAAAAATAGAAAAAATAGCTAATGATATTTCTGTAAAAACTATTGCTTATTTAGATGAAAATGGAAACCAAGATTTTTTACCAAATAAAGGTGAAAGAGTTAAATTAAAAGTTGTTTTAGAAAATACAGGAACTTCACCTACTAATGATTTAAAAGTAGAAATAAAAAGCAAACAAAAGTTTTTAGATATTAGTAAACCAGAATTATTTGTGGAAAGATTTGCTAAAAAATATGATTCAAAGCTTTCTGAAGATAGCATTGTTTTTCAATTAGACCCAAATGTTGCGATAGGAGATAATTATCCTATTTCTATGAAAATATATGATGATTTTAATAATTCTTGGAATGATTTAAGATTAATAACTGTTTTTCCTGTAGCATATCAATTATCAATAACAAAAATGGATATAGAAGAAATTAATTCTACTAATAATAAAAAAAGATTTAAAATAACTCCATATTTTAGAAATATTGGTTTATCTTCTTCAAACTCTGTTTTTTTATCTGCCATAAATTCTAATGAAGATTCGGAAATTATTGAAGCTAGAAAAAGTATTTTTGTTGAAGGAATAAAAAAAGGTGAAATAAAAAAGAGTTCTGATAGTTTTATTATTCAAGTAAATACTGATAAGAAATTTAACCTTAATTTGCCTGTATTATTTTATTTGGAAGATAAATTTGGTAATAAAAACCAAATTCTTTATAATGTTATAATTCCTTAGTAATAGAAATTTATTAAGTTGATTGTAATTAGTTTTTTTGATTGTATTTTGTGGTAAGTAACATTTTAAAAACGTTCCTAAACAAACACATTGGATAATTTAATTTATATTCCTTAGTTTGAAATTATGAAATCAAAATATTTTTCTTAATAACTCATAACTTTTTCAAACTAAGATTTCAAAAAATCTTTTTCGTCAATTAATTCTTTTTTATAAATTATTCCAAAATGTATGTTTTTAACATATTTTTCTATAGCATTTTTAATTTGCTCAGGTGTTATTTTTTTAAAATCATCTAAAATTTTATAACCATTATTATAATCATTTGTCATAATTTGACTTACACCTAGTTTATCAGCTCTATCAAGAACAGTTTCCATTTTTATAAAATATTCTGTGTAATAAAGATTAATAACTCCTTCTAGCTCTTTTTTTGTTACTAAATTTTTTTTCATTTTTTCAATTTCTTCAAACATTAAAGAAATACTTTCTTTTGGTTTTGTGGTTGTTACGTAAATATATCCAGAATTAGAATCTCTTAAAGAAGCACCCGCAGAAACAGCATAAGAAAGACCTCTTTTAGTTCTGATTGTATCATGGAGTTTCTCTGATAAAATTCTTAATGCTAAGTATGTAGCAGGATAATCTTTATCTCTTAGTGAAGGAACAACAAAACGACCTGATATATACGCTGTAGGAATATCTCTATTTTCTAAATTTACAACTGATTTTTCGCTAACTAATTTAGGTGCAGGTTGATATATATAATTTCCTTTTTTAATATGAGAAAAAGCTTTTTCTATCTTACTTTTAATATTATTATCAAAATTACCAGTAACAACTATTAGCATTTTTGAACCAATAAAATTGTCCTTCATATAGTTCATAAGACTTTGTTTATTTATATTTTTTACAGTATCTAAATTACCATCGAAATCATTATTATAAGGATGATCTTTGAAAAAAGATTTATTAACTAATTTCCAAACATACTCATCTGGATCATCCATTTCATGCTTTATAGCATTTTCAGTTTTACCTTTTTGAAGTTCAATCTCTTTTTCATCTAGTAAAGGGGTTTTTATTAAAGTTTGAAAAATATTAAAAGATTTATCAAAATATTTATTTATAGTTTTTAGATTTATTGTAGAATAATCAAAAAAAGAATTAACAGATATTTCTGCTCCAATTTTTGATAATTCTAAATTCATTTTATCCTTAGGAAATTCTTTTGAACCTTGAGAAATTGATTGTAATAAAAACTTTTCTATACCTGCATTTTTATCGTTTAAATTTCTTGTACCACCTTTGATAAAAAGTTTAAAACCTACAATGTTATTTGTTGTTTCTTTTTTTAAAATAACTTCTATTCCATTTGAAGTAAAATAATGATTATTATCAACTTGTTTTATTTGTTTAGTTTTAGGAGAATCTTTCTTTATTGCTAAAGAAGGTTCTTGACTAGAAATTAACATAAATGTGGTTATTAAAAATAAAATCGAATTTTTTTTCATATTTTTCTCTACTTTTTAATCTCTTTCAGTGTATTTGTAATTTCTTTATCTAATCTTTTTAATTTATCAATTTGTTTTTTTTCAAAAGCATCAATTTTTTTCATATTAGTTTCTTTATTTTTACCCATTTTCAAAAACATTTGATCAACACCTTGTTTTTCGCTAAAAACACTAACATTCTTTTTAGTTTCTTTTTTGAAAGAACGTATATATTTAACAAAAGCTATATCGCTTATATAATCATCAATTTTTTGAATAAATGATTTTTCTACAGGTTTTTTAGGTGGAATTTGTTGAATTAACAATTTTCCTGCTGGTGTTTGTATAGGATCAGGATTAATGGTAACAGCAAAAGCATTTACTGACGTATTTAACATAATAATAATACAAAAAATTGTTTTTTTCATAGTTAAAATTTTACATTATTTTTTTCTTGTTCTTCTTTAGAAATAAGTAACCCCATAACATATTTTTGGTCAAAAAAGTATTTTTTCAAAGCCTTTTTTATATCGTTTTTTGTAACTTTATTAGTTTTTTCGGTATAATTAAAATAATAATCTAAACCTGATACATTTGACCAAAAACCAAGTGTTTCACTGGCATATTTTTGACCACTTTCTTGACTATAAAGATAATTTATTTCTATATTTTTTTTAGCAGTATCAATTTCTTCATCAGAAACATAATCATCTTTTTTCATATTCTCAAGCTCTTCTAAAAATTTCTTTTTAAAAATTTCTATTTTATTTGAAGGTGTTGAAGCACTAAAAGATAATTCACCTGATGAACTTTGAGCGTAATATCCTATACTAGAATAAGAAGTCAAACCAGAATCAACAAGGTTTTTTTGAAATTTTGAACTTGGTAAATTTAATGCAGTAAAAAATACATCTAAGGCATAAGTTGAAGGGTTATCTTTTCCTACATCTGGACCCTTCCATTTTGCACTTATTAAAGGATTTTTTGCAGGATAATTCATAATAAAAGTTTCAGTTTTTTTAATAGGAGGATGTATAGGAACAGGATATTTTTTAAAAGGATCATCTCCTTTTTTCCAATTTTTAAACATTTTTTCAGATTCTAAAAAAACTTTATTATGATCAACATCGCCAACAATCATTAAAGAACAATTGTTAGGAACATAGAATTTATCTTTTATTACTTGAAGCTTATTTTTATCAACTGTTTTAATTACATCTCTATCGCCGATTACATCAACTCTTGAAAAATATTTCCAATAAACTTTTTGATCTATAGCTCTATGTAAATGAAAAGAAGGAGAGGATTCATTACGATCATACTCACCTAAAACAGCGCCTTTTTCTTTTTCTATTTCTTTTGCGTCAAAAAGAGGTGTTCTAATTGCATCATTCATAAATTTAAGACCTTCATTAAGTTTAAATTTTGGAAGAGTAAAAAAGTAAACAACCGATTCTCTTGAAGTATAGCCATTATAACTTATACCTAATTCGTTTATTTTTTCTTGGAATTTTTCTTGATTAGGGATAACTGCATTTCCTTTAAAAAACATGTGTTCATAAAAATGAGATAAACCATTATAATCAGGTGGTTCGGTGTACCCACCATTTTTTGCGGAGATTAGAATAGTTGCTAAAGGAACTGTTTTATTTTCAACAACAACTAAATCAAGACCATTGGAAAGCTTTTTTTTAAACACATTATCAGGAGTTTTAGCGTGTGCTGGTCCAACCATATAAAGACCAAAAGATATAGCCACTGAAACTATAGCTAATGCAATTTTTTTTATATCCATACAAAACCAAAAAAATTTCTATGTTTCATTATTATATCATATTTCTATTTTTTCAAGTCATTAACTTTTTTTATGGATTTTCTTGTAAATTGATTATAATAATTTTTTAATTTTTAGGCATTTATTTTTTCAAAAAAGCTATAATTATCTAAATATTAGTTTTAACAAAATGGGGTTTTTATGTGTGTTTCATCTACTAGTGGAGTTTCATCTTCTGTTTTTTTACAGAATAATTCTCCTATAGTCCAAAATCCTAATGTAAAAAATGAAGGAATTAAAAATTCTGACGAAACTAGTAAAAATGATAACAATGGAGATAATAATGTATCTGTTGTAAATAATACCAAATTACCTACTGCAAAAACCAATGTTTCTTTTTTAGATAACATGAATATTAAAGAAGTAGATAAAAATAAAAAACAAATAGAAGGTAATTCTGAAAATCTTTCTTTTAAACTTGTTCTTGATGATAATAAAAACGATAATCAAAAATACAATGATCAAAATGAAGCATCTTTTAATAATGCTAATTTAATTTTGAAAGGAGATAATTCATCCCTTGAGGCAAATATTTCTGATACTAATAATAACAAAAAAATGTCTTTGAATGGAAAAATGTCTTTAGGTAATAATATTAAACTAACATCAAATATAGATACAGAAAATGGTAAAAATAAAGGAAGTTTAACTGCTGAAGTAATAAGTAGCGAAAATTTAAATTTTTCTGCTTCTGGAAATATTGATGATGGAAAAGTTAAAGGAAATCTTCAAGCAAAGGGAAAAATTAATGAAAAAATACTTTTATCGAGTTCTGCAAATTTTGATGATGGTAAAACAAAAATAGAAGGAGAAACTCAAATAACACCTTTTGATAATATGAACGTAACTATGGCTGGTAGTTTTGATGACGGAAAAACAAAAGGTAGAGCAAAAGCTGAAACTAAAATAGGTAAAAGTATAGATTTATCAACATCATTAGAACGTAAAGATGATAAAACAATAATAAAAGGTGAAACTCAATTAAGACCATTTGAAAATACAAAAGTGAATTTATCTTTAGCAAATGATGATGGAAAAAATATATTAAAATCTGAAGCATTATTAGAATTAAATAGTAATTTATCTTTTTCAAGCTCTTTAGAGTCAAATGATGAAAAAATTAATTCTTTTATAACAGCTGAAGCAAAATTTAGTGATGAAATAAAATTTAATCTTTCTAGTGGTGTTGAAAATCGTCAACCAAAAATTTCTGCACGAGCAGAAGTTGCAACAGAACAAGTAAAATTTTCAGCAGGAATAGAAGCAAAAAATGATACACTTGATTTATATAATACTTCAAAAAGCACTATAAAATCTGATATAAAAGCAAATTTAAATCTTTATCAAGGCTTGAGTGCAACAAGCTCTTTGGAATTAGAAAATAGAGATTTTAAGCCAAAATTAGGTATAGAATATTCTGCTTATAATGGAAAGTTAAAGGCTGAAGCAAATACAAATGGTATAGATCATTCTTTTTCTCTAAAAACTGAGTTTAAATTTTAAAATAGTTTTTTATATATTTCTTACTATACGAAAACTAGTAGAATTAACTGCATTGTAGTATTTCCAGTAAGGATAAATTCTTATAAACTTAAAGCATTAATTGTTTTTCATTATTTTTTGATACTCTTATTCAGTCCAATTTTCAATTTTTATTCCATCAAGATTTTCAAAATGTTTTATATTTTTTGTTACTAGAATTAGATTGTTAGCAATAGCACTAGAACCAATCAATAAATCAAATTCATCAATTACTAAGCCTTTTTTTCTTAATCTTGATTTTTCTCTTGCATAAACATCTAAACTTAAAACTATAGGAGTAATATTTATTGAATTTATAAAAGATTCGACCATTTTTCTATTTTCTTCTTTTTTAGTACTACTACTATTTTCTACACCAAACTTTAATTCAGCTATAGTTATTTCTGAAATAGAACAATTAGAAATCCCAATTTCTTTAATTTTTTTATCAAGATCATATAAACCCTTAAAATAATAAATACAAATGTTTGTATCTAATAAATAGGCACTCATAAACTTATATCTCTAGGTTCAAAATTTCTTGATTTATAAATATTATCAATAATTTCATCTGCTGATTCAGCAGAATCAAATCTACCAAAACAACTCATTACTGTATCATCATTAGTTTTAATTTCTAAAATAGAATTAGATATTTTAGAAATTAGTTTTAATTTTGTTTTATTATTTAAATTTTTTATTAATAAAAAATAATTATCAATATTTTCATTTGTTAATTCCATATAAATTCCTTTTCAGTAATTATAAATCTAGTACTTTTTAATATACATAAAACTCATGACATTCAGGATTTTTCAGTAATTTTTCTATTTCTTTTTGAGCAGATTCATCTAAAAATTTATCAAAAATATCATCATCAGTTTTCAATTTTTTTACCAAATAAAAATAATTCTATGTACAGTTATTATAACATTTTTGTAAAAATATTTTTAAATGAAAAATAGTGATTATATAAGTTTTAACGATTTTCAAAAAGAATTTTTTTTAAATAACCCATTACTAAAAAAAACTTATGACGAGCCTGATTTAAAATATGAAATTATCAAACAACTTATAACTTAAAAAAATAAAAAAATTTATACTTAAGTTCGCCTAATCTTAAACTGAGCTTAAAGTAAAACAAGAAAGGTTTTATTTTTATTATCTATAAATTAAATATAGAAGATTTTTTTTTAAAAGGAATAAAGAGTTATGAGTTTACCACCAGCAGGATTACCAGGATTACCTCCAACTTTACCTCCAACTGGATTACCTCCAGTAACAACACCTCCAACAGGTTTACCACCAATTGGAAATACTACTCCTCCGACAGGATTACCTCCAATAGGTACACCGCAAGAAGGAACTGGAACAGGATTACCTCCAAACCCTCCAGGAACAACAAGTAGTGGTTTAGGAATATTAGATAATTTTACACAAATAAGTACTTATGTAGGAAGTGCAGCAGGTGGTGGAATTGGTGCAATGAAATCTGTTGGAAACATGAACCTTATTACACAAGGAATGAAAGGAACACACTTAAGTAACCCTGATGGAACTGAAACTGAAATAGGTGGTGGAATTGGTGCAAAAGTTAAAGGAATGAGTGCAGGAATAAAAGAATTAGGCGGAAGTGCAGTAACTGGTGCTAAATATGGTGCTATTTTAGGTGGTGCGGTTTCAGCTTTATCAAATGCTTATGGTGTTTTAACAGGAAAACAATCAACCTCTGAAGCTGTTGGTAAATTAACCGCAGATACTATTACAGCTACTCTTTCAGGTGCAGGTGGAGCTGTTTTAGGTACAGCAACAGCAGGATTAATTGGAATGGCTGGATTTAGTGGATTAGCAACAATGATACCAGCAGTTGGTCTTGGTATGGTTGGAGCTGTTGGAATTACATATCTTGCTCAATCTACTGGTATGTACGATAAAATAAAAACAACTGTTCAAAATATATTTGGAAAATAATTAAAATCTAAAAGACTCTTTCTTCTATAACAACTCTAAAACGGGTTGTTTTTTTTTGCTCATAAAAATTTATTTAATTGTAGAAAAGTTTTATAAAAAAACAAAAGTATAATATAATTGTAATTAGATTTATTTTAACTTTTAATTTTATGACTAACAACAAAGATAATAAACAGCCTGTTTTTGAGATAATATCAGACGATTTTTTTTCAAACAATCAAGACGAACAATTAGTTGAAGAAACTAAGGTAAGTAATTTTAGTACTCAAATAAATCTATTAAACAAAAAAATAGATGATGATTCCTCAAACTCATTAATAAGAGATGTTTCAAGAAGAATGCTTTTACAATCTAAACTTACAGAAGATGTACCAATAGAAAAAAAAGAAATAATTAATAAAACAAAAATAGAAGCTTTAGACGCTATTGAAGTTGAAGATGTAAATTTAACAGGTGATTTTATAATAAACGAATTTGAATTAACTTTTTTAGGAAATAAAATCGGTGTTTCTACAAAAAAAGATGTTCTTGATTCGCTGAAAAAAATAAACATGGCAAATATTAATCATGAAGAAAATGAAGATTCAGAAAGAATTCATTGCGGAGACTTAGGTGTTACATTTGAGTTTCATGATGATAATATATTAAAAAACATTCTTTTTAGTACTAAATTTTCTTCTTCTACATCTAAAGGTTTAAAAATAGATGATAGTATTGATAAAGCTATAAAAATATATGGAAAACCTAAAATGAGAACATCTTCTGCAGCTGTATGGAAAAATCAAACTATTTTTATAATAGAAAATAAAGTATATTCAATTTTAATTTATTCAAAATAAAATGATAAAATTTTGTTTGACTGGTAGTATCGCTACAGGTAAAACTACTGTTTCTAACTATATGAAAGATTTTGGTGCAATAATAATAGATACTGATATTGTTGTTCATGATTTATATAATTATCCAAGTGAAACTTCTAAAAAAATAATTTCTGTTTTTGGAGAAGATTTATTAGAAAATGGTCAAATAAATAGAAAAGAGCTTTCTAAAATTGTTTTTTCTGATTCTGAAAAACTAAAAAAATTAAATGATATTGTTCACCCAGATGTTAGAAAAGAAGTTTATCGATTAACGGAAAAATATGAGAAAGATGAAAAAATAAAAAATAAAAACTATCTTTTAGTTTATGTAATACCTCTTTTTTTTGAAACTGGAAGTTCTTACTCAGTTGATAATATAATAGTTTCAGCTTGTTCTGAAAAAAATCAATTATTAAGATTAATAGAAAGAAATAATTTTACAAAAGAAGAGGCCGTTAAAAGAATCATCTCTCAAATATCAATTAGTGAAAAAATAAAAAAAGCTGATTATGTTATAGATACTAATGAATCATTAGATAAAATTGAAGATCAGGTTAGGAATTTATTATCTAGGTTTGAATGTGATAAATTTGAAATTGAAAGCTAAAAAAAGTTTATTAATACTTTTTTTTCTATTGTTTTTTTGTTCTGAAAGTTATTCAAAAAACTTTTCTAGTAATGATTTAGTAGATTTGAATGATAATCATTGGGCTTATAAAAGTGCAATAAATGGGATAGATAAATATAAAATATTTGATTGTTTTGATGACCATACTTTTAGAGGAAATAAAGAAGTTTCTTTAGAAGAACTTTCTTATGCAATACTTAATTTTTTAAAATATTATGAAAATGAGAAGGGACTTTCTTTTAAAAATAAATCTAATTATCCATTTAAAAAAGATTTTTTTACTAATATTGAAAAATCAAAATATTATGAACAAATAAAAGAGTTAAAAGATTATTATGGAGTTGTAATTGCTTTTTATGATGATAAGAGTTTTTCACCTGAAAGAAAAATTGATAATTATGATCTTATTTATTCTATTGATAAAATAATCTTTAATATTTCAAATGGAATAAAAAATAGTAAATCTAGCCCTTATCAAAAAAGCGTAGAATCTATTAATATGGTTGATCTTGAAGGTAAAAATAACTTTTCAGATAAAATAAAGAAAAATATTTTAAAAACAGAGATAATTCAACAAAATAGTATTGATACCAATGAAGTTGTTACAAGATACAGATTAAGTGTTATTTTTGATAAGCTTTTTGATTATATTATTGTTTACGAGCAACAAAATCTTTAATATATGTTTTCTAGATAATTATAAATCTCTACTATAATTTTTTTTAGTTAAATAATCTCAATTAACTTTTTCTAAGAATTTTTATTTATAAATTTAATAACTTGACAAAAATCTTACATAAGATGAAAATTTAATCTATTAGATATATTTTTAAAAGGTTTTTTTATGAAAAAATACAATGTTGCAATACTTGGTGCTACAGGAATGGTTGGTCATGAATTATTAAAAGTTTTAGATCAAAGAAATTTTCCTATAGAAAAATTAAAACTTACTGCATCTGAAAGAACCTCTGGAACTAAAATAGATTTTAAAGGAAAAAGCTATGAAGTGGAAATTGCAACACCAGATGCTTTTAAAGGATATGAAATAGTTCTTTCTTCTGCTGGTGCTGGTATAAGTAAAGAATTAGCACCTCATATTATAAAAAATGGTTCAATAATGATTGATAATACAAGTCAATTTAGAATGGATGCAGATGTTCCTTTGGTTGTTCCTGAAGTAAATTCAGAAGATCTAAGAAATCATAAAGGAATTATTGCAAATCCAAATTGTTCGACTATTCAATTAGTAATGGCACTAAAACCGTTACATGATTCTAATCCAATAAAAAGAGTTATTGTTTCAACCTATCAATCTGTTTCTGGTGCAGGGAAAGAAGCTGTTGAAGAAATGTATCAACAAATAAGAGATATTTTAGATGGTAGTTATAAAAAAGCTGAAAAAACTATTTTACCTCAATCAATTGGTTTTAATGTTATTCCTCATGGAGGACCTTTTTTAGATAATGGATATACAGATGAAGAAATAAAAATAACTAATGAAACAAGAAAAATATTAAATTTACCAGAGTTACTTATTTCCGCAACGTCTGTAAGAGTTCCTGTAGTTGTAGGACATTCTGAAACTGTAAATGTAGAATTTGAAAATGAACCTGATTTAGCTAAAATAAGAGAAGTTTTATCTTCTTTTGAAGGAATTATTGTTCAAGATAATCCAGATACCTTTGAATATGCAATGCCTTTTGATATTGCAGGAAAAGATGAGGTTTTTGTAAGTAGAATAAGAAAAGATATTTCTAATAAAAATTCTATAAATATGTGGGTTGTTGCAGATAATATTAGAAAAGGAGCAGCTCTTAATGCAGTTCAGATTGCCGAAAAAATGATTTCAATGGGTTTAGTATAAACAAAAATTTCTGTATAAAACGTTTTAAAAACATTCCTTTTTATAAAACGTTTTTTCATTAGATAATTATGACATACTGTAAATGAAAAAAATAATGAACTGTTAAATTAAATCTAAAATAACAGTTCAGAAAAAAAAATAATTTACTATAATTATTTTAGTGATTTTTGTTTGGTTATTGTTATGATTGAGAAAATGAGAGTTGGTCTTCCAGACTATAGTAATTATAAGACTGAAACAAAAAAAGAAGAACCGAAAGTTTTTTTACCTGATAAACTTTCTTTAAAAGAATCTGAAGTACCAAAAGAAGAATTATTAACAAGAAAATATACATCTTTACGCTTTGAAAATAAATTTGATTTTGTTATGCCTGATAAAAAAGAAGGCGGCGAAGGGGTAAGTGATAAAGCTGGTTCTTTAGGAGAAAAATTTCATGTTGATGAATCTACTCATAATAAAGGTCTTACTGATACAGTTGATTTAAATTCTAGAGAAAAAAGAACAGAATTTATTAATTCTTCTACTCAACTTGATGCTGTTGGTGGAGTTGAAAATAATTATGGTTGTGCTCCTGCTTGCGTAGTAAATGGTGCAATGCTTCAAGGAGGTAAAAAAGGTCTTGAAGATTTAGTTTCTATAATAAAATACAAAGGTGATGATTCTTATACAAAACCATTTCCAAAATCTAATTCTTTTAACAAAATACCTGAATGGAAAAAACTTGATGGAATAGAAACTAGAATAAATAATAATAAAGTAACGAGACAAGATTTGGTTGATCTTCAAAAAATAGTTTATGCTCAAATGAGACATATGGAAAATGATGACAAACATGGTGGAGACGGAACTCCAGGAATTCAATTAAAAGTTTTGAAAAATTACATTAATACAGATATGTCTTCATCTTTTTCTTTTGGTAAAGAACAACCATTAAAAAATACTTTTTCAAATATGAATATAAAATTAGTGGATACAGATGCTGATAAAACCAATGGTGGAGAGCATTTTGTTTTATTTTTTAATAAAGAAGGTAAAGGTGGAGAAAATACTGTTTTTGATCCTTGGCCAAGAAAAGATAATAATCAATTAGTTACTTCTCAAGAGGATTTATCTTTTTATCATAATGCTGTTGTAGATGCTTATAAATAGATAAGAGTTGCTTTTTTGTTTTCAGAAAGGTTACAATCCAATATTTTCGTAGAGACGTTTTATAAAACGTCTTCTTTTTAGACAGACCCTATTTTTGTTATTTTGTTTGTTCAAAAATCGTATTTTTATGAAAAAATCAGTTATAATATCCTTCTGCTATACAAAAAAAAGTTTATAGGGTTTTCATGACAATAAAAAATGATCGTTGGATAAGAGAAATGGCTAAAAAAGGAATGATTAGTCCTTTTGAAGAGAAACAAGTAAGAGAAGGTGCTATCAGCTATGGAGTTTCTTCTTATGGTTATGATCTTAGAGTTTCAGATACATACAAGATTTTTACTAATGTAAATAGTACAATTATAGATCCAAAAAACTTTAATGATAAATCTTTTATTGAATATAAAGGTGATTTTTGCATAGTTCCACCAAATAGTTTTGCATTAGCTCATTCTGTAGAATATTTTAAGATTCCTCGTAATGTTTTGACTATTTGCTTAGGAAAAAGCTCGTATGCAAGATGTTTTAGAGGTGATACTAAAGTTGCTTTAGTAAATGGGAATTCAATTTCTTTAGAAGATATGGCAAATAGAGCAGAAAAAGGAGAATTTTTTTGGGGATATAGTATAAATCAATATGGAAAAATACAAGTTTCATTACTTGAAAATCCTAGGTTTATAGGAAGAGATTCTTTGTTAGAAATAACTTTGGATAATAATGAAAAAATTCATTGTACCCCTGATCATAAGTTTTTATTAAGAGAAGGAATTATGGTAGAAGCAAATAAACTTAAAGAAGGATCTTCACTTATGCCTTTATATAGAAATTTATATAGAGGTTATGAATCTGTTTATCAACCATTAACTGGAACAATAGAAACAACATATATATTAGATAATGACTTAAAATCGGATTTTTTCAATAGTAATATAGATACAAATTTTCCTGAAGTTATTCAAGCTTTTAGAGGTTGTAAAGAAACTACAAATCATAAAGTCGTTTCAGTAAAAGAATTACCAGGAACTCATGATGTTTATTGCTTATCAGTTCCAGAATTTGGTAATTTTGCCTTAGAAGCTGGCGTTTTTGTCCATAATTGCGGTATAATAGTTAATATAACTCCTTTTGAGCCAGAATGGGAAGGTATTGTAACATTAGAAATAAGTAATACTACTCCTCTTCCTGCAAAAATATATTCAAATGAAGGTTTAGCTCAAGTTCTATTTTTTGAAGCTGATGAAGAATGTGAAATTAGTTATGCAGATAAAAAAGGTAAATATCAAACTCAACAAGGTATTACCTTACCTAGAATGTAATTTTAATAAATAAAATAAAATGAAAAAACAAATAAATATCATCGGTGGTGGTTTTGCAGGCTGTGAAGCTGCATGGCAATTAGCAAAAAGAGGTGTAGAAGTTAATCTTTTTGAAATGAGACCAGAAAAAACATCTCCTGCACATCATACAGAAAATCTTTCTGAAGTAGTTTGTAGTAACTCTTTTGGTTCATTAACCGAAGGAGGAGCTTCTAGCTTATTAAAAAAAGAATTAGAAATGCTTGATTCTTTGATTATAAAAACTGCTTATGAAACAAAAGTTCCTGCTGGTGGTGCTTTAGCTGTTGATAGAGAAATTTTTTCTCAAAAAATAACAGAAAAAATAGAAGCAAATCCATTAATAAAATTACATAGAAAAGAAGTGAGTGAAATAGATGAAGATGCTATAAATATAATAGCTACAGGCCCATTAACCTCTGAAGCTTTAACAAAAAATATAGCCAAAATAACAGGTGAAGAATATTTAAACTTTTTTGATGCTGCTGCCCCTATTTTAGAATATGACTCAATAAACTTTGATATTGTTTTTAATCAATCTCGATATGATAAAGGTGATGGAGTATATATAAATTGTCCTTTTGATAAAGAGCAATATGAGCTTTTTTATAATGAGTTAATAAAAGCAGAATTAGCACCAGTTAAAAACTTTGATGTTTACGAAGAAAACAAGAATTTTTTTGAAAGTTGTATGCCAATAGAAGTTTTAGCAAAAAGAGGTATTGATACACCTAGGTTTGGACCTATGAAACCAGTTGGATTAACTAATCCTAACACAGGAAGAAGACCTTATGCTGTTGTTCAATTAAGACAAGATAATGCAGCAGCTTCTTTATATAATTTAGTTGGTTTTCAAACTCAATTAAAATGGGGCGATCAAAAAAGGGTTTTTAGACTTATTCCTGGTTTAGAAAATGCAGAATTTGTTAGATTTGGGGTTATGCACAGAAATACTTATATAAATTCTCCTAAATTATTAAATGCTACAATGCAATTAAGAAAAAATCCTAATATTTTTATTGCAGGGTTATTAACAGGAGTGGAAGGTTATATAGAATCTTGTGCTATGGGTGCTTTAGCTGGAATTAATATAAATAGAATGATTAATAATGAAGAATTTATTATTCTTCCAAAAACAACTATGATGGGTGCTTTAAGTCAATATGTTTCTAATCCTGAAATAACTAAGAATTTTCAACCAATAAATAGTAATTGGGGAATAATAGAGCAATTTGAAGAAAGAATAAGAGATAAAAAAGAAAAAAATCTACTTTATACTAAAAGAGCTTTAGAAGTTATGGAAAAGATTACTTCTGATAAAATTTAGTTTTTAATAACTCATCTAAAAAATTTGTTTAATAAAATTGTTATAATACTATTGTAGTAATGTAGTATAAGAATTCAGAGGATAAATTATAATAATGGCTATGAAATCTTTAAATATAAAAATTGATGAGAGTTTATATGAAAGTATAAGAACTATTGGTTTTATAAAAAAAAAGCCTATGGCTGTTATTGTCAGAGAGTTTTTACAAAATAATGTAGAATCACAATCGCCTAAATTAAAAGAAGAAATGGAACTAATTCTTGAATCTGATGATGAAAAAAAAGTTTTGGAAATTCTATCGAAAAGAGAATTTATTACCCAAGAAGAATTTGATAAAAAATTTGGGTTTGATAAATAAATTAAGATAAAAAATATAAAATGAATATTACTTATTCCAAACAATTTATCAAATCTTTTGAATTTCTTGACAAAAATCTTCAAAAAAGAATAAGAACAGGACTTTTAAAACTTCCAGATGGTAATATAAAAAAATTAAAAGGAAATTATACCCCACCATAGGTAAATATAGAGTTTTATTTGAAATGAATGGTGATAATATTTTTGTAATTGATGTTGATACAAGAGGAGATGTATATAAAGGCATATAATTTATTTAAAAATATATTCAATAAAAATTTCCTTAAAATAAAAAAAAATAATTTGAATATTTAAGCTCATCATAATTTCTTAATTGATGAACAACAAGTTTTACTTTCTTGTAATGATATTTTTCTTTCAAAAACCAAGTTAAAGTATTTAAGTAATTTTTTTATCTATAGCTTTTAATCATCCATAAATTTAAAGTATATTTAAAGTATACTTAAACTAAAATTACTTTTTTAGAGAAAGACTTTTTAATTCTACTCTATAAATCAAATAATCAAAATAATTTCATTAATTTTATAGGAGAATTTAAAATGGATTTATCTAGTATAGTAATTAGCATAAATAATGCAACACAAATTAATAGTACAAGTCCAAATTATAAAAAACCTGAAATATTAGCAACAAAACAAACAAACATAGAATCTGACTCTATTAATATAAAAAATAAGAGTATTATTCCAAATTTTTCACTAGTTGAAATGTTTAAGGCAGATGAGAAAATAAATAGCTTTAAAAATGAGCTAGCTAAAAATAATAAAGTATTCATTTTAAGGGAAGATATTCAAAGTTATGCACAGGAATCCATTAACACACCCGAGTCTTTTATAAAAAAACTATTTCCTGATGCAATAATTACTGGCACTAAAAATGAACATCCTTTTTTTAATATAAATTTTGTTTCTAAAGGAGCAGAATATAAGCTTAGTGAATTAACTGGTGGAATTGTACCATCTAATGGCTTTACGATAAGCAAGGTAAAAATCTTTGATGATATGTAAAATAAAAAAAATCATTCTAGTAGTTGATTGATTCATCATTAGAGCTATTTGAATTTAAGTGAAAATAATACTTCTAATATAACCTATGGTATTTTAGATTTAATTTCTTTACAAGATATAGATTTATCTAATAATAATATTACTAATTTACCATTGGAAAAACTTCTTAATATAAAAAAAACTATAAAAATTGATTTAACAGAAAACAATATTCCTCAAGATCAGTTGGATAAATTAAGAAATCATCCTTATGTAAAAATAGAGTATGCAAATTTAAAATTAAAACCGTTGGAACTTTCTATTTAACTAACAATTTTAAAATCAACTATAGTATAATTCAGAGAATGTTTTTTCTAAGTTTTTAAGGAGTATTAGATGAATAAAATTGTTTTTGGTACCGATGGTTGGAGAGGTCTTACTGCAAGAGATTTTACCTTTGATAATGTTAATCTTGTTGCAAAAGCTATTGGCTTATATGTAAGAGATACCTATAGAAATAAACCCGTTGTAATTGGTTATGATACAAGATTTTTAGCTTATGAATTTGCAATGGAAGTTTCTAATGTACTTAATTCAATGGGTTTTAATACCTTAATTAGTAAAGAACCTGTTCCTACTCCTACTATTGCATTTGCTGCAATGAAATATGATACTGCTGGAGCTGTAATGCTTACTGCTAGTCATAATCCTCCTGAATATTCAGGAATAAAATATATACCAGATTATGCTGGCCCTGCTACTCCAGATATTACAGATGAAATTGTTAGTAATGTTCAACTATATCAAGATGGATCATTAAAATTTAAAGAAGCTCCAGAAAAAGGTAAAGCTGAATTTTTTGAACCTAAAAAAGATTATTTTGAATGTCTTACAAACTTACTTGATATGAAAAAACTAAAAGAAAGTAAATTAAAAGTAGCGTATGATCCTCTTTATGCAACAGGAATTGGTTATGTTGATGGTTTTTTAAAACAATATACCAAATGTGAAGTAAAAACAATACATGATAATAGAGATCCTCTTTTTGGTGGAGGAATGCCAGAAC
>ERZ1292630.1594-Hain-H41-02um-R3-1594-length-22012-cov-8_pt1 | contig 22012 bp, 6 predicted proteins | sample MGYA00564408_ERZ1292630 | MGnify/ENA primary metagenome ERZ1292630 (study PRJEB36523, sample SAMEA6512641) | groundwater metagenome | collected 2019-01-08 | study: AquaDiva: Metagenomics assemblies of 32 groundwater samples
GCTGTGGTCGAAGCGGCGGAGGTAGACGCTGCTGAGGTCGAGGCTGCGGTGGTCGAGGCTGCGGTGGTCGCTGCTGTGGTCGCGGCGGTGGTCGAGGCTGCGGTGGTCGATCCTGCGGGGGCTGGCAGAGGGTCGGTTGTGCACATGCCATTCCAGCAGGCCCCGTTCGCGCCGCCCTCGATGACTTCGGCATCGTCTGGCAGGTTGCCGCGTGCGCACGGCAGTAAAACGTTGGTCGGAACGAAGGGGAACGCCAACGTGAACTGTTCTTGCTGGCCGTTGCTAAGCTGCAGCAGGACGATTTTTGTGATTTTGACGTCCGACATGCCGCCGAACCACGTCCCCCATTGGTTCAGTGCCAGGGTGCAGTTCGCGCCGCCTTGGCACGCGCCGACAACAACGGCACCGGTGACATTCGGCGTGGAATCAATGGGCGCGGGAACGATGAGCCCCGAAGAGTCTGTCATGCGGATAGACGAAGGCATTCGCAGGCGGGGCACGGCTTGAAAGTAGTAACCGTTCACGCCGGCGTTCAACAGTTCGAATCCGCATGTCGTCGGCGGTCCGCGAACGCTAATTGACGGCGTACGGCAGGGACTGCGGTTGGCACGGAATGCACATGGAAGTGGCACGGCGAGTCGCATGCCGTGTCTGCTCACGAGGCGCAACAGCGGTGTGTCGGTGGCTTGCGGCAGCGACACCGGCGAGGTGAACGTGACCGTGTCGTCCGGCTGCAGCGAACCCACGACCTGCTGTTCGATTGCCGTGTTCAGCCCGTTCGGTAGCAGAACTGCCGTCCCAACGAAATCGAGCGGCCTCACTCGGACGTTCAACGTCGGGGCGTTCAGTGCGTCGGAAAGAGCGGGCGAGCTTACGACCGATGTCACGGGATTCACGTGGCTGTTGCGGCCCCAGTCCGTTATCGTGTAAGTGTACTTCGACCCGTTCGACAGCAACACAACAAACGTGGCATTCCGCGCCGGTCGGCCCTCCGCGATGTTCTCGACGATGAACGTTTCCGACCTGGCGCCGCTCGAAGCAACGAGTGACGTGGCCGCGGGCGCATCGAGGTTATGACCCTGCCACGTGGCTTTCGACATAATGGCGGAATACGTCGCGTCGCTATGAGCGACTTTGTAGTGCACCGTCACGTTGACCACAGACGCGTTGAAGGCGCGAGCGCTGGTGTTGCGGACGACGTACACCGCGATTGACCGGCCGTCCAGCGTGGGTGCTGGCGCGGGCAGCACCACAAGGTTGGCATTCGGGGAGGCGGCGACTTTGCAGTTGCGTTTCCCCGCGAAACACGTTCCTCCATAGACGGCCCCGTCGGCCGCTGGGCTCGCGCATGGCGATCCGTCGGGAAGCGCAAGCCGATTCATGGCTCCGTCGGATTGCCCGCAGCTCGCCCATGTGCATGGGTCATTCAGCGGGGCACGATTCAACGCGGCACACCAGTCGGTCACCTGACGCGGCTTCTGTTCGACGAGGCATAAGCCTTCGCTTTCGCGGTCCAGACTGCAAGTGTACGGGAAGGGCACGAATCGCTGACACTCAGGGCTGCACGTTCTCCCGCAATCCGTGAACGGCGTCTTGCAACGATACTCCGCCTTGAACGTGGCGCAGGTTTTGTTGTACGTGACCGGAGGCACGTCGCTGTAGTCCTGGCACAACGACGGGGGAACTAGAAATTCCGTCATGTTGTCGCATGTCTTGACTGGGATCGACAAGACCGATGGAGGGTCGGGTGTGGATGGAGTCGCGCAACGGCCTGCAGCGTTGACATCTGGACACGATGCGTTGACGTAGATCCAGCCGTCTGTGCTCATCACAGAGTAGATGCTGACGTTGTCACGGACATAAGCGTTGGGGTACTGACTGTACATGTCGGAAAGTTTCAAGTACAGATGTCGTCCGTCAAACGTGTACGTGGTGCCGTTGCTGGCTAAAACCGCGTCACGGTCGGCAACTTGTTTATGCCGCAAGGGTTTCGCGGTACCCCACTTGTTTTGTGACCGAATCACGAACGTGGTGCCAGCCGGGTAGGAAATCGCCAACAACACGTAGGTTCCGCGTGGCATGTTCTGAGGCTTGATTTCGATCAGCGCAGGCACTCCGGTGAACAGATACATGTACCACCCGATGCCCGAGAGACCAGTCGCCAAGTGGTGATTTTTCGTGAGAATTAGCCGCCGGTTGGAGCCGTCGGCACCGAAGTGTGACATGTGCCCAATGTACAGGTCATCGCGGAGCGCTGGGTCCAGGAGCAGCGTAGAGGTTGAGGGCTGGTAGTCCAGATCGTCGGAAAGTCCGGGAAGGTTCATGTCGATGCCGACAACTTCTCGGCCGGGCTTCCTCGGGCAGATCCATGTTCTCCATTCGGTTTGGTACGTGCATTCGCCGTTGGCTAAGTTCCACCACGGAATGTCAGATCCCACGATGTAGCCCTGACACGTGGCGGAGTTGACCATCGACCCGTCCCAGTCCACAAAGTTGAACATCCGGGAGGCCCCTGACTCGCGGACGAAGCGCGATAGGATGATGTCCCGACCCACGTTGTCGAAGCGAATGTTCTTCGTGGCGCTAATGCCCCAGGGCTTGAACTTGTCGCTGTGAGTCAAGTCCTTTATGATGCCAGTGCGGTACCACGTAGATTCAAGATGCGGTCGCTTCCAGAAGTTCCGGAACGTCGCGTTGATGAGCTGCGTTTGCACCCAGGTGTCGTAAAACTGAAACCCTTCGCGCACCGAGTCGCTGTCAAACATGTCTTTTGGCATGTTCGCCGTGTTGGCCGTCATGAGCAGGTAGCGCAGCGAGGATCTGCCGAACAGGACGGCACTGCGGGTACAGTCGTGGCACTCGAACGTCGTCATGTCCACGGTTTCTCCCCAACTGGCCAGCCCGCTCTGGCAAAGCCACGTTCGCAAATTCGTGACGTTGTGAATTCCCTGAGTGGGCTGCGAGTAGCGCCCGCTGCTGTACTTGAGGGTCCCGTCCGACAAGGGCCAGAGGCGGCCGCCGTGGTACACACAGCCTGCGTCGCCCCAATAGTAGCCACTGGAGTGGGCGGAGTTGGCGTCGAACTCGAGCATTGGTTGCACTTTCGGAATCGTCGGCAAGTGGCTGCTCAGCTTCAAACAGGTGTCGAAAACGGGAAAGGAGAATCCCGCCCATCCGCCAGACGCCGCGTTGCCGCGGAGTCGGTTTCCAGGGTTAGGTATGTAAAAGCCCGCGGCGGTGTGGTCCGCCGGCAACAGAGCTGCGACAGATTCCGTGAACTCCTCTCCCGATTGCGCGCCACCGCTGGCCGGCTTGCCGATGGGGTGAATGTACGCGGCAAGGTTGAATTCCAGCGTGTTGTTCATCTCACAGCCATCTTCCAGGTAAAAGGTGTGGCCGTTGGAGTCGAACGCAACGTTCTTCCGGACGAGCGTGTGGTTGGTTCCATGGACGGTGTAGCAACGGTAGTAACTCGACGTACAGGACAGCTGCTGGAAGTACGACGACGCGCCGGCGGCGTACATCATGTGCATGTGGAAGGGGTAGCGTGCCATGGTGTTCAGCTGACCCATGCGATCGGCTCGGACGCCTGCGAGACGATACTGAGCCAACGCCCCGATTGCCATCGTGTGTCCACCAAAACTCTCGCTGTACCCGGCAGTGTCGCCGCGCAAAAGAATAGGTCGCCAAAGCAGAGCGACTTCCGACTGATATTCAGGCCCTCCATAGTGCTTAAAGTTCAATGGTCGATCGAGGACGATCACAGAGCGGTTGGTGGCGTCGGCGGCGGCGATGCGGCGTACTTCGTTCTGGTTTTCAACTTCGTCCTTCCAGATGGAAGTGATGATCACGATGTCCTCGTACACCGACCACTGCACGGCGTCCTGCAGCACGATCACTGTCGTTCCCGCAAATGCGGTTGTGCGTAGGCGCGTCCAGGTGAACTCGTTCGTCGGTCCGTGCATCTCAAGCACGCCGCGATCCATGACGCGCAAGCCGTTGGAGTAGACGGGCAGCTCCGACCGCGTGCCGCTGAAGGTAATGGTGACGGGAGAGTGCACCGGGCAGGCCGGAGAGCCCACACGCATGCGGCCATACACGAGAATGTCTTTCACGCGAAGGTGGACGGCGTCGTCGGCGATAATAAGTTCACTTGTTGGTGGGATGGTCACGATGGCGTAGCCGCGGGAAGGCACGGAGCAGGACCACACAACGAGCTTGACATCTGGAGGTAGCGTCACGTTGGAGCCAGCCTGCGGAACCACACCGCTCGGCCAAACAGCCGCATCATGCCAGTTTTTCAAACCCGGTTGATCCCAAGGGCAGGTGAACCCCAGATCGTTGAGGGGAATCGTGTCGGGCCCTGGTGTGAGTACCTTGACGAGTTCGGCTGTCCGGGTTACACCGTCCCAACTTGCTGGCACGGCCACTGTGGACCGCAGCAGGACACGTTCCTGGTCCGTGGAGATCGCTGGTGTTACGGGGCGGCTGCACACTCCCGGAAAGGCCGCCTGCTCACGGGCCGGGTACGTCGCGGAGCTCGGTACGGAGCTCCATAGCCCAGGGTGGGAGATGTCAAGCGTTCGGTTTGGCAACGCCTTCCCGGATGCCGTCCATTGGCAATTTGGGTCGCCCAGCTCCTCGCCGTTCGTGAAGCCATCCCCGTCGGTATCCGCATTGCACAGGGCCGCGGTCCACGCTTCCGCGGCACCGAGGAACGCGACACCAAAGGGATTCAACTGCGAAAGAGAGGATCCCCGCCACGTCGAGTTGAACAGGGCTGGCCACCAATGTCCGTTGACAACCACGTTGTTGCCGTTGGGCACAGCCACGGTAGACAATGGTGCGGCGGCGGCGGCGATCGCGACAAGCGCCGTGAAAAATACAATGACGCCGTAGCCCATGATAGATACAATGAAAGGTGCCGTAAACAAAAGAAGAAAGAATTCTGCGTTTAACGGTGACGAACAATGAGGATCACCGGCGTGTAGATGACTCAATGCGCTGGATGCTGACCTTTCGCAATCGGGCCCAAGCGCACTTGCAGGGATACATCGGGAAAGGATAGAATTGGGAGCGTCAAGAGTTGCCCCCCGATGTCGACCCATTCTTTTGTCCCAAAACGTCAATCAACCGGCGCTGAAGCGCATCGTACTCCTTGTAGGAAGCGTTCAACTCCTGGTGGACCGACCGGTGCGCGGCATGCAGGTCATCCAACTTCATTCCCAATTCCGAATTCTCCTCTCTGAGAGAAGCGGCGATTCGTTCGAGCTGTTGCACTCGCCGGTCACTCAGCGACGCCATCCCAGAACCGGCACCTTGAGCGGGCCCGGCTGCAGGCAGGGATAGGGTGGCGGACACCGAGCTAACGCTGCCTAGCCCAAACGGTCGACTCACGACGATGGGTGTCACGAGGGAAGCATGCGGCAACAACCCCCCATCGACCTCGAGCGTGCGAATGCTGCGTCGCGATGCGAAAGTTGCATTCGCAACGCTGCTCGGCTCGTCTTTCCTGACTTCGCTTTCGGCGTCTTGTCGTGGCGCATCGGAGGAAGCAGCCGATGCCGCGAACTGTCGCATCACAGCGTTGTACGACGCCATCACGCGAGCGTAAAGCGACGGCGGTGGAGGGGCCACGTCCGCTGACGACGTATCGGACCGTGGGGATGTCTTTCGACGCGGCGCGGTTGTTTTCGTTGACTGTTGCGCGGCGGCCGATTGGTGAAAGAGCATGCCTTTGAGCACCTCCTCCAGCACTCGATCAAGACACTCGGGGGGGATATCCGCGAAAGTGACAGTGGACCAGGCTGCATGATGATGGTGGACCGGAGGTGCCGGAATCCCACGCGGAGAGGTGAGATTAGGAAGCATAAAGAGGCCCACTGGAAACTTCCAAGCAACGCAAACGATTTGTTAAACTTCGTTGGGTGCGTGAGACTTCACCGGCAATGCCAGCGTCGCGGTTCGATGTTCACGAACCGGGGTAACGATCGTGCACACACATTCACACGCACGCACACAGGGCAGTTGTCAGACGTATTCGACACGGGCGATGATACAAGCCGCTGGGAGATCTAGGCTCTCAACGTCCCACAGCGGAAACGCTCGGACTCCGGTCCTCAGAGTGTTCAAGGGCACGAAGCACTCTGCCAAAAAGTCATCAAAATCGACGTCCTTATCGAACGCTTGAACCACGAGAGTGCACATTTCGGGAATCGGAAGTGTTATCGTGAACTTGCTAGGATGGTTCGCAACGCCGAGAAACACGGGATGGAAACCGTTGTCGTCAATCGTCGCCGTTTTCAGGGCATGGTCTTTTGTGGGAGGAAGGTTCGGTCCCTCCACGAACACCTTGATGTATGGGTCGACGACTTCACTGGTGGAACCTTCGCCCTTCGGTTTCGGAAGACAGTATGCCGAAATAATTTCGACCGTCAGTGTCCGTGCGGCGCGAGAACTCTGCAAGACGCCCGGGTCGCGGAGGTAATCCGGCTTGAGCACAAAGCCGCAGCTTCCATTTTCAAGGAACCGTCCCTTGTTCAGCCGTAATTCGTAGCTGTCGTGCGTCTGCCAGTTCAACGCCACGATTTGAGCCCCTACATTCCAGTGAATCTGGGGGTGGTAGTTTGAGCTGTTGATGCGCGATCCCGCCGGATAAATGCGACTGAACCGTAGCTTGTTGTGCCGGATGATGTCCGCGGTTTCCTTTTCCGCGTACTTTATCGCCTTGCCCTCCGATGTCGATACGCACTCGTAGTAGACAGCCTTCGCGAAGGCCTCCTCCCACTTTTTCATGTGCTTCGATTCCATGATCACGGTGGAGCTGAGTTCAGGCGCCATCTTCAGCGTCTTTTTCGCCGCGGCCGGTTTGTCGCTTTTCGCCTTTTTGATGTCCGCTGCCTTTGAGTCGTCGTCGTCGTCGTCGTCGTCGTCATCGTCGGGCACCTCCAGACCGGGCGGAAGCCGCTTTCCCTTCACGATGATCTTGCGCATGTACGCTTGCGGCGAAATAACCGTCGTCGGTGTTTCGCCGGGAAACCACTTCGGCTCCGCCAGCGTGTCGCCGAATATTGCCCGCATGATTCGAGCCATCTCGGCTTGCTGTTCCAGGGAGGTGTGGATCTCCAGCGAAAGGGTCACCGGATACGCGGACGTCACAAAGGCGGTTTCATGGATGGCCTGAATCACGGACTCAAACGATATTTTCGACGTGCGCGTGTAGCCGTGATAGATGATGGGTTTACCGCTCGGCCCGTCCCAGCAGTCCAGCTCCACACAGCGGCACCCGTCAAGCAGTGCCTTTTTGTAGCACTCTGGCTTGCTATCGCTCGTGAGTTGATCACCCGACAGGTAGGTGTTGTGGCTCGACGACATAAAGTATTCGTGAAATGGGCGGGTCATGTCTTGATAGACTTGATCGGTGGTCGCAGGGTTGTGCACGCCGTTCAAGCCAGGGTCAGTTAAAAACCGCATAAAGTTGACGCGATCGAGGCGACCGCCGAGACTACCCAAAATTGTGTTCATGCGCTGTTCCGTGACGTTGTCCCCTTCGCCCTGAACGACGCGCAAATAAGTGCGGAGCTGATCGTTGGTGAGCGCGTACGCGGGATCCGTGGCGCCCTCAGACGCGGCCATCCAACAGAAGTTCAATTCGTCCCATGAACAAAGGCTGCGATACGACTCCTCGAACTTGTTAAAATCAAAAGCGCTGGCTTGACCCTGCGTGCTTGCTGACTTTTTCACCTTGGCGAGTAGCTGTTTGCTGAGAAAATCTGGCAAGTTGAGGGCCACCACCATTTTTTCGACCTCCTCGAGACTCAAGTCGCCGCTCGAGTCCTTGTCAAACTTGAGCCAAGCGGCCACGATACGAGATCGGACGTTATCTTCGACAAGGGTGGAAGGCCGGCGGTTCGCGGCGTCCAGGGGATACCTAAGCTTGTAATCGCGCCACTGCTGCAGAATGTCGCCGCCGATGCGGTTCGCCTCCGCTTCAACCTTGGCGCGCGCCTCCAACTCATCCACGTCCATGGCGAGCCGATAGCCGCCCACCGTGGATGTAAAGATGCCGGTCAGATTGGGCTCCTTGGTGCTCACCGCGCGTAGAATCGCCCCGATAGATGTCCCAAAACGGGAGGCATTTTTCTCCCGCTTCTCCTCTGCCGAAGTGCAGCATCCCATTGTTATTGAGTTCTATCGCAAAGGGTGAATCTGCATGCAAAGTGTCAACGCGTCAACCGAAGCAATAACGGGCAACGGAACCTGCAACCGTAGAGACGAAGTGCCAAAACAACCAACGAGCATCCATGTGGCAACGATCCGGCATCAGAACAAGGGGAGCGAGAAGGTAAGAGAGCGATTTAAAATAGAACAAGGCATCGATCGCCGGCGTGTGTAGTGCGAACATTCAAGTCAGATGGCTGCCGATGAAAATTTTCTTCTTAAGTTTGCGACCATGGCGCCAATGTAGTCGAACAAAAACGATACACAACTGACGGACTTCTCCGTGGCGCCGGATTGCCGGTTGCGCGTTGCGCGATTCTGTGACATGACCGCACCGTAGTCGTTGACGTTCGTCGGACCTCGTTCAATCTCGGTGGCGGGTCGTTTAGAGGCATCCAAAGGACGTGCACCTGCCTTGCTGCCATCGTGTATTGCCCGATACAGTAACATGGGAATCGGATCGGAGGGACCTGCGGCAGCAGGGTGGCTCTCTTCGTGTTGAGGACTGACGGGATCAGGGCATACGGTGTGGGCATCACGGCCGCCCGTGTAGAACGCGAGTAGCGAGCTGTGGGTGGTCGGGACAATGGGAAATGGACTCCGGGAAGCGTCGCCAGACATGGGTGCTGGAGACATTTCCTGGCAGTTGACTTCTGGTCTATCGCCCCGGTGGCACGTCGAGTCCCGCTCCTCACGCGCAGAGGCAAGGGCAAGTCGCAGATCTCGTAGTGCTGCGGTACCTTGCTCGGCGACACGATGAAACGCCTGATCTTGAACATGTTGCCGGATCGCCGACTCACAAGACTGTAGTTCCAGCACGAAATTCTCATACAACTCAGCGACGCTGAGACGCAAAGCGACTTCGGACACAACTGCAAGCTGATTACGTTGACGTGCCTGCTCGCGTGCGTGAGTGGATAGGACCGAAAACGGCGGCACGATTGAACGCAGCCGCTCGCGCTCATGCCCCTCGTCTCGTGCGATCGCGTCGAAGGCGAATCGATGCTGAACAAGAATGGACGCGGTTGCCGCGTCGCGACGGGCGTCGTCAATCAACCTCCGCCGCCGCGTCTCTTCTTCAGCGCAGCACGCTGCCAATGCGGTGCAGGCGGCCGCGACGACCGCGATTTCTGACGCACCGCGAATTGCGAGGCGGCGCTTTTGGTCGTGTGCGCACTCTGTCATCGCGTTCACCCGGGCCTCGAACGTGCGAGCCGCGACTTCGACAGCGACGATGCGGCCACGTTCCTCGGTCTCCGCGGTCGTCAGCTGCTGAACGCGAAGCGCATCGAGGTCGGCGGTGGCGAGGGCGGCCACGCGGCGCCGGGCACCGCGTTCACACTCGTCGCAACGCGCGTACTCCACCATCCGTTCGGAGGTCACGTACAGCCGAGCAGTGCCGTTCAGCAGCCGGCGCCACGCCGACGCGAGCTGCGCTCGTCCTTGCGCTTCATCGAAGAGCAATGCAGACGCTCGTCCGACATGCGCGACAAGCTGTCCCAACGCGCGACAAGCTGTCTGTTCGAGGCTTGTGCGCACCTGCAACTCGAACGAGACAAATAACTGCGCGCGGCGATCTTGTAGATCAGCGACGCAACGGCGCATTTCGACTTGGCCGGCGATCATTAATTCCCGTCGCTGAAGCTCTTGGGCGGACAGAACCGAAAACGGCGGCACGATTGAACGCAGCCGCTCGCGCTCATGCCCCTCGTCTCGTGCGATCGCGTCGAAGGCGAATCGATGCTGAACAAGAATGGACGCGGTTGCCGCGTCGCGACGGGCGTCGTCAATCAACCTCCGCCGCCGCGTCTCTTCTTCAGCGCAGCACGCTGCCAATGCGGTGCAGGCGGCCGCGACGACCGCGATTTCTGACGCACCGCGAATTGCGAGGCGGCGCTTTTGGTCGTGTGCGCACTCTGTCATCGCGTTCACCCGGGCCTCGAACGTGCGAGCCGCGACTTCGACAGCGACGATGCGGCCACGTTCCTCGGTCTCCGCGGTCGTCAGCTGCTGAACGCGAAGCGCATCGAGGTCGGCGGTGGCGAGGGCGGCCACGCGGCGCCGGGCACCGCGTTCACACTCGTCGCAACGCGCGTACTCCACCATCCGTTCGGAGGTCACGTACAGCCGAGCAGTGCCGTCCAGCTGCCGGCGCCACGCGGACGCGAGCCGCTCTCGTCCACGCTTTTCGTCAAACTCAAGCGCAACGCAGCACCCCCGGTTGGCCAACATGTAAAGGTGATTTCGCGACTGAAGCTCCATTCGAGCAACATCGAGGAGGGCTACCTCAGCAGCATTCTCCAACTCGAAAGCCTTGCATCTCGCATGGTACAGGGTCTCGAGGACTACTCGGGATTGTGCCTCGACAATGCCGCAAATCACGGCAACGGTATTCCTTCGACTGACTTTCTCCTCGGTTACAATAGCGGATCGGCCCTTCCACTCATCAGCGTGGGTGACACACTGCTGAGCGATCCACCGTTGCCCTGCTTCTTGGGCGGTTCCCATCGCACGCCGAGTGGCTGATGCCAAGTCAAGCAAAAACTCAGCGCACAAGCGGGATCGCATAGTCAACTCGGCATGCGCGACGCAGACTCCGTGATGCGCCTCTGCTAGAGCGACAACGCCGATACAAAACTCACGTCGAGTGAGGCACCGCTCTCGCATGACCTCGTCTTCCAATTTCGATCGCATTTCAAACTGCACAATACTACGTGCCAAGGAAGCCCAATGTCCTCGTTCTGCAAGGATAACTGTCTCTCGCAAGCGTTGTTCGCTTTCTTTGATGGACTGAAGCTGCCGGTGATGTTCGAACGCTGCGGCAATCGCTGTCAATTCCTTCGTTTCACCGCGTTCCATAATTTGCCTGTCGGCCCCTTCCAAGCGCGCGACGGCGATTCTTGCGGCGACCTGTGCCTCACACTGTGCGATCACCGCGACGGCCTGGACTGCTGCGGCGTGTTGGGTCATGACCCACTGCACTGCTTCGAATGCGAAGGCGGTTCTCCAGCTGGCACAGAAACGCTCCAACATCCCGTCAGGACCCAGGAAGCTGGCGAGCCACTCACGCAAAACGGCCGCGCGCGCAGCAAGATCACGGTCCACGAGTTGCTGCTGTTCGGCTTCGGACCGGAGGGCTAGAATGCTTCGACAAATTCGTACCCAAGCGACGCCTTCCTGGTCCAAAATGGTCGCGTTTCCGCGTTCCCGTGCCGATTCGAGATCGCGGAGGCCGGTGGTCTGCGCGAGTGTGGCTTGATATCGGGCACCGATGGACATCGCCTTGATTCGACTTGTTTGAGTCACTTGCAGAATTTATCTTTTACGCAGCACCGCAACTGAGACATGAGTTTGAATGACCGGGGTGTGAAACATTAGGTATTCAAAACGACAAAACATGTATGGTCACTGATTACGTGTACATCGCCATTTCGTCCAATTGGGCCGTTCCGCGTCTATCACCGCTCAGCAGGCTGGCGATCCTGGCGCAGAAGCGCAAGAAGTGGTGTAGATTGTCTCCGTGACTCAGCAACAGCGCAAGTCCGGCGGCGGCGGCTGCAACACCCGCAGTGATACAGAAGGCCAGGAGCCGCGCCGATTTTTCCTCCTCACTGAGTTTTCGTAGCCGCGCCTCCCTCAGTTCGCTAAAACGCTGCGAGGCATCGACTGCGTCCGTCGATGAGGCAGGCGGTGTCACGCGGGTCGAATGCTGCGCGACAGGGCGCATTTCTTCTTTTCTGCTCCGTAAGCCGCTGTCCGAGGCTGATGTTTTCAGATTGTCCACTTGCTTCTGCAACGTCCGAACAGCCTCGAGCGTACCAGGTGGCGGCACGGATCGCGAAGTCATCACGAGCTGAGTGTCTGAAATAATGTTGGGGAGCAGCACAAGAGCAATTTCCCAACTCTGGCGATCCCGACACCAACTCGAGGTGGCGTTGGATTAACGACTGCCCTCGGCTGCGGGAAATCGCGAAGGGCAATCAGTGCCACACAAGACAATGTTCCTGGAGGAAAAATCGATGGGAAAATCGAGGCGACTGCAGTAGTTAACGAGTGCCGAAGACGCACCAGCGGCGGCGCTTCCAAGAAGTCGCCGGCGACCCATGAGTTCTTCGGCAAAGCGGAGTCGCATGGCGCACAACACCGACATGGCGCGATAGGAAACAGGGCGATCCTTACTCTCCGCCAACCGATTGAGCACGTGTACGACTTCATGCGATACGCTGACAGGAGAACCCGGATCACTTGACAATGCGAGAGAACGTGCGTCGAATGGATGACGCGGCGGTTGGGTCGCGGCCGTGCCACTGGAAAATGGCTCCGATAGCAGTCCAGGGTGTTTCCCATAGCAGCACGGACAGACCAGAAACGTGCCCCTGGGGTGTGACGCCGCCAAGCCAATAATGGCATCAGTGAGCGCTCCGCAGGCGTGCAGCCCGACAAAACACACTTTGGTGAATCGGTTGCCAGGATCCAGGTTGCCGCACAGCGTGGCAAAGAAGTCGCAGTTGTTTTCCTGCGCGACTTCGGAAAAAGGGCCGGGAGCGAGCACCAACGATGGCCCCGGAGCAACAGAACCCTCGACAAAGCGAATATTTGGTAGCCCGGCTCGCTGGGCTCTAGACAAGCCTGAAAGCAGGGACTCGGCGTTGCGGTCAATGCAGACGACGCGCGCGGCGGGGAAGCGCTGAGCGATCGCCAGTGAAAGATCCCCACGCCCACCGCCAACGTCGACGAACAGCACCGGTTCCTCAACCAACGCCGGATGGGGTCGGCCTGCGGTGATCAAGGCCCTCAATTCGCGGAGGAACCAAAGCACCTGAGGCCGCTTTTTACCATGAACATAGTCGGAGCGGCTTCCAGGTCCGCGACGGCATGGGTTGGCGCCGGCCTCAAAAAGCCCAGCTAGAGGCTCCACCTCGCCAAGGCACACGTCGTCGTCGCCGGTGGCAGGGGGGAGCAGACGCGGGGCATACCTCGACAACAAGCCGGCGGTGGCGATTTCGGCGTCAGCGAGGGCGGCGAGCTCCACTTTGGAGTGCCTCGGTGGACGATTGGGCGGTCCGCGACGAATCAGCGATCCGTCCATGTGACGCAACTGTTCTTTGATGAGCTGATTCACCTGGAAGCGACAAGGCGTCGAGCCCTTCTCTCCATTCGTGGTCGTGTCCTCCTGGTGCAACTGCACGAGGCGGTATGCTCGCGACATCGCGTCGGAGTCAGGGCGCGCCACGCCATTGAGTGCACGTGCGAGGGCGGTCACGGAGAGCACCCCAGTGGCCGCGGCTGCAACCGCAAGGGCAATGTGGGCGGGCTCGGGCGCAATCCGCACGATCGTGACATCGGACGCAATCGCTCGAAACGACTTGACTCGCAAACATGAAGCGTCCGGGTGCTGTGGTGCTTCAGTGGTGTCTTGGACCATCTCTGGATGAGCACTATTCACGGAGATTCGGGCGTTCGCCTTCAGCAACGCGGCGTGCCATGACGGTCCTCCTGCGGTTCCCCTTTCCGTGTCCAACACAAGTTGAAGATGCGGCGGTAGGCGACATCCGTCATCGACGTGGCCGTTCCCGCTCGTGGTTTGGTCATCCGGTGCATCGCGGAACAATGTTAGAAAAACCATCCCCCCGCCAGCCTGCCGCCGGGAGGCGATGGTAAACACGTCGGGTGGTTGCATCCGCGGGAGACATTAGGGCTTTGCGAGTGAATGGGTCGCAACAACAACGGAAAAATAACATTGGTTTGATGTCGGGGAAACACTTCCATCCCAGCGCGTTCGTTACTCACAGCGTTTCCAGTCGGTCCCTCCACGCATTGTTGAGCGCAGCCGGGTCACTGTCAAAGGTACCAAGAAGCAACATCAACAACACGTCGACGGCACGTTCCTTGGCATCTAAATGCAATGGACGGCCGCGGCGCAGGCCACGGTCTATTTCGCCGTATCGGTCGATGAATGGGGCATCAACCTGCGCGGCTCTTCCACGCGTTGTGTTGATTAAGATAAGAGCGCCGTTCCGTAGCCACAAGAACGCCCCCATGGCGCCGGTGAAAGGAACGGCTACGCAACTGACGAGATCAAGGGAAGCATCGTTCGTGGCCGTGTCCGACGGCACGGGTAGGATGCGGTGGCACGAGTGCACGGCGTGCAACAACAGCTCGCCGTCCCGAACGCCATCCACCTGGCGCTGTAGGCAGACGATGCTCCCACAGTGAAGACACAATGCCGCCCGAGCCGGCAGCGTATCGCACTCAACACAGCGGCGGGTGGTCCGCCCAATTGGGTCGGGCCCGAGACTGATGCGCCGCGGTCGTTGGCGTACCAGGCGTGGCTGTTGGCGTATGGCCGAGGTCGCAAGTTCGCTTACTGCTGCAACCTGTTGCGTCGCGGCTGCGCGTTCCTCCGCCTCGTCACCGGATGACAGTGCCGCTTCAGTGGTGCCCAGCGCCGGTGGCGCGCGGCGTCGTCGGCCTCCCTGCCGCTGCCGCTGTCGTTGCATCGCGGCTTGTCCTTCGCTGTCGCTGCTGCTGTTCTCAGAGGTGCCGCTATTCTCTTGAGGCACATCGCACTGTGTCGTTGTGGATGCCAGTCGCTCCGTTTCCTCGTACGAATTCATGACAAAAAACACGTCGGCAAAGACTCGCCTCACCGCTTCCTCGAAGCCCTCGACAGCATCTCGAGGAGTTGATTCTCGCCGCGGGGCAACGGTCGATGTCGCCGAAAACAGGTAGTCAGCCCTCCTTATTCGGCCCTTGACGTTGAACCAGGCCGTGAGCCAGGTTGATGTTGTGAAGGGCAAGCCGTATGGTGCATCGTCGGCGTGCCCCACCCCGGGAGTATCCAAAGTGGAATGACACAATTCACGTGCGATCACAAGAGTCTGTGCAACTTGGGGCACCGTCTCAGGTTCTGTCACCTGCGTCGTGGGGGGAAAGACGCCTGCCCACGATGTCCATCGTTGGACGTCGTCGGTGGCACTACTGCTCGTTTCGGCGCCGTCTGACACCAAGTAGCGGACCACAGTCAGCAACGACGTGCCCCGCGTCGGCGATGACCCAGAGGTTGTGTCAGATGAAATCTTAACAGCGTTTCGTAACCATAGGTTTTCAGCGATTTCTTGAGCCTCATCGTCGAACGGGACGTCTTGCGTCCTGTCCATGGTGGCCGGCACGGCGAACTCTTCAAATTTCACTAGGTCACCGAGCCGTGCAAAGTCGTCGTTGACAGATGCTAGCAGCTGCACCATCGACGGCAGCAAGCGACCGGTGGCCACACATTTCAGGTAGCCCAACGTTCGCAAGATGAGATGCATGCGGCCCTGCAGCACGTGAACGGCGGCGACCGGAGCTGTTTGAACGCACCCGGTGGAGACGGCCTCCCGCGCTGTCGCCTCAGCCAGGCGGCTGAAATGATTCAACGTCCCTTTCACTAGGGAAGGCCAGTCCCCCTCCCCGTCACTCAAAATCTGTGGGTAAGCGACGATGAGTCGTGATTCAATGAGCAGCCACGCAGCGGCCGTCAGCAACGCGTTGTCATCCACATCGCGCCCGGCCATGATGCGATCCATCCTGGAACGGACCTCCGCAACGATACCCTGGAGGAATCGCTGGTTCGGCTCACTGTCGTTGCTCTGAGTGACCGCCACATCGACACGCTCGGACGTTACGCCACACTGCATGCCAAGCCAGCGGCTCAGCGTGTCAGCGAGCGCGAGGAAACCAACAAATTGGCGGATTGCGGTTCCGGAGCTTGGTTTCGCGGATGTCATCACGACATGAATCACTCCGTTCTGCCCGATCCCGCTCAGCGCCGAGACGAAGGTGTTCACGATCAACTGGGTGCGTGAGGTTGCTGTCACGCCACCACCGCGACGCGCCACGCCGTCAACGGCATGGGCAAGAAGCCCGGTGATGTGGCGCGACAGAGGAGAACGATCATCGTCCCCTTGCACTTGCGGTTGGGGTGCGTCCTCCCCTGGAAGCTGTGGAGAAGCGATTCCTGGTCGGAAGGCCTGGGTCCGGGGCCCGATGGCCGTGGCAACCATGCGGAGGACCGAGCCTGCGGCACGAACGATGGCACCGGAGCTAGTTTGAGGAGCGGCTGCCGCTGCCGGGTGGGCGGCCATCTCTGGAGAGAAAGGTGGCGCCAAGCCGGTGGGCAACAGCGTCATGACGTTGCACACGCGGCTGCACATGGGACACAGCACCTCGCCATTGGAACCCAAGACTTGTTGTTTCGCCAGCTCACCGAAGAGCTCAGAGATGTTCGTGGGAGCGGTGAGCTCCGGGACCGGGGGCGGCTGAAGAAATAAGAAGCCCTTGTAGTACAGATGGCGCTGTATCGCCTCCGTGAGATCAAAATGGCCCCTTTCGATTGTCTCCCTGCACCGTCGAACATATTCGATGCGCTTCAGCGTGCAGGATACGTGAGCCACATGCCCACAAACGCGAAACGCTTGCAATGGGAGAGACGGGTGCTCACCCCCGCGATCGATTCCCAATCCGATGTAATCGCAAGCACGAGTCGGCGACTGACAGCCGAGAAGGACGAGCGGATCGCTTCGAGTGTGCTCTGATTGCAGACAGAACCCACACTTCACTTCCGCGAGGAAGAGGGTGACGGATCGATGCAGCGATGAGGAGGCATTCCCCGAAGGATCGAACGTTTCGCTCGACGGAGTGGCGGTCGTGCTAACGTCGGTACTGACGAATGCGGCGGCATTGGTGGCGAATTGCATCTTTTGTTTTTGCATCAAGTCAACTCGGCGCCGTTTCCTCGCAGCGGCTTCGGCTTCCGCGTCACCTCGCGCTTTCGGGTCGATGCTTGAATTTTGTGGATCGTCAACTCGTGGCGCCGAACCGCAAGTGCCTGTAGGTTTATCGCTGATGGCGTTTGAAGTTGCCGCGTCACTTTTTGAAAACGAGTTCAGGATAAATTGAATCTGCAAGAGAACGCCAACGTCGAGGGTGTCGAGCTGCGGAGGTTGCGATTCACCGGGAGGTGGAGGTCCCGACGGAGCGGACGAAGTGTCGCCGGCCCGCACCAAGTACTGCAACGCGCCAAGAGCGGACATCATGGCCGGCCCTTCCAGTTTCACAAGTAAAGATTCTTGGTGCTGGCCGTAGACTCGAAGTGTTGATTGAACGGCCTTCATCGCGACGTTGATGAGCCCTCGAGACTCGGCCACTCCTTCCGCTGGAAGGACTTGAACTAAGTTTTTGATGTGCTGCGCTGGGTCGATTGCAGTCTGGCGCGTGGACGACTGGGGGAGGTGACGTTTTTTCTTCGCTTTGCTCCTTCGATTCGATGATTTGCCGGCTGACGCGGTGGCTAGGGGTCCCTCCGCGTTTTCGTTTCCAGCCCCTTCCACAGGATCCTGTGTGGCCATCTCTCCTTCCGGATCGTTCCAAACCAATGTGTACGTCGAGGAATCTCGCTGTCGCTGATGGAGTTCCTCGTAGGCATCCCAATCAATTTCCAAGGCCTCTCGAAACGGGCATGCTGCGATGTTGGCAGGTTGCCCTGCACGGGACGCGAGCCAGGTGGGTATACACTTCATCGCCGTGGTGATGACGTCCAGCGCCACCTTCAAGCTTTCGATACTCGGGCGTGGCACATCAATAAGGACCTTCCGGAACGTTTCATCATCGTGTCGACGTTTTGGTCCATCAGCGCACCAAAGTCCGGCTGCGACAATGACGCTCACGGCAGCGCTTAGAGTTGGAACGCAGTGAAGCGACGCGATCAGTGTACTACGGAAAAGTGGGCCGTGTTGATCGGCAGCTGCCGGGGCATTTTCCGACAACAACATGTGTTGCTGCTTCGCACGACGCAGTTGCTGTTGCGACGGACTTTCGCCGACGAGCGTTGGCCCCATGGGAATCACACCACTCCGTAGTGCGGAGGAGACATCGACATCGAAGCTCTCACGCACATGACTCTGGTTAGCACTAAATAGCCAGTGAGAATAGTATGGATTGACCGACTGCCAATATTCGATCTTCAGCTTCATCACATCACCGGAGGTGCGCCGATCGCGATTGGCAACCTTGGTTAAAACGCGTGCAAGTTGTTCCTCGTTTTCCGCCGTATGCTGAGAGTCTGTGTCAAGCTTCAACACTGCCGCGGTCAGCTGGGAGCGGGTCTTCGGGCCGAGAGCCAGTTCCTGAATCACGCGGGTTTGCATCGTTTCTTCGTCAGAGTCGCACGTGCGCGTGCTGTCGGTCGCAACACAAAGACAAAACTTCATGAATGCGGTAAGCGAGACGTACATTGGGTGCGTTCCAGGATGCCCGCCTCCCCGCTTTTCGACCTTCGCACCCCACGCTGCGGTGGTTCCAACGCTTCGGGCAAATCGAACCAGCGCGTGCGACGCTGGAAGTTCTGGCCCGAAAGTGCAAACTAACGTTTGGACGAGAAGAATATCGAGCTCCGTGGACATCGACGCAAATTCTTGGCAATAAAATAGCTGGCTTTGGAGGTCTTGTTGGTAGCGGCTCCACGTTGATTGTTGCATATCTGCCACAACGGTTTGCTGGTGGAGCACTTGATCCATCAAGAAAGGCAACAGCTCGTCACGAATGCGGCGGAAAAACGCTGGATAGCTGCCAAGAAGAAAATTTCTGAGAATGAGCGAAGGCGACGCAATCTTCGACTGTGACACTGCGTTGACGATCAGTGCCATGAGGCGGAGCAGCGGTTGGTTAAAACTGAATGCATGACCCTGGCCACTTGGACTCGGGTCAAACGGCTGAATGGGATAAAGCCGGAGCTGTGGCCGGTCGTTCGCACGCGACGCAACTAGTAAGGTGATCACGCTGCCCTGCTTCCCGAGTTGGCGTTGGCGAAAAGGCAGCAGAGTTTCCACGATGGATAATATTTCGTGAACCACATCGGTTGGCCACGCGGCAATTGTATCACCGGTCACCATTTCGTGACGATCGTGGTCACTGACGGATGTGGGCATTGTGGACGAAAGCGACGGGAATGGAGCCGAGCAGGCGGCACACTGCACGAGCCTTGCGAAGACGTCGGCTTGCGGGCCAGTATCATCTGGAGCGGCCAGGTCGACAGTGTTGATGCACTCAACAAGCAAATCCATTGATCCATTCATGGCCTCGATGGCAATACTGCGCAGCAGCGGTGGCGTGGCCGAATTTGTTCCGTGGCCTCCTCGAGCGGCACTGACAAGGACTCGCTTCAATGTTTTGTGCAGTTTGTTTGTCAACAGTGACATGGTGAGTTCAAAATCCCACATTTCCTCATGAACAAGCAGTTCGTCGAATTCGTGGGCGCCAACACTACTGGATTGATGTACCGCTCTGAGGATCAAACAGAATGCCCGGAGCAATGGTCGTGTACAAAGGATTGCCCCGCTCGATGAAGGTGTGGCGAACATGGTATGTTGCAAGTTGTAGATAAGGCCCCGCAGGAAACCGGAGTACTTCTTTCTCATTCGTCCGAATTGCGACTTGGTTTCTTCGGTGGGTTCGGGATTGACTCGACCTCGTCCGAGTACGGTCCTGGCCAGCTGCGCTTGTGGGCTGGCACGGGGGAGCAGCAGCACGACATCATTAGCTGCCGCGTCAAGAAAAGCATTCATCGCTGCTACATCGCTCGGCTTGGCGCGTGTGGACCCCGACGCTGCCCGAGCCGGCCCTGCGACCGCCCCCCGACCAATCGCTGCCTCCGTAACATGCAGCGGAAAGAAAGCTTGCAAACGCAGCATCGCCGCCAGCATGCAGTGCAACAATGTGGTCCGTTCACGTCGTCCGGGCACGACAACAACCGGGCGGAGCGCCTGCTCAACCGCGGGTGGGACTGTCAATGCTTGAACGGCCAGGCCGAAGAGACCGTTTTCGGATTTCCACTCCGGACACTGCACCGCATCGACGATCGTTTCGGCAAACGCCCGAACGTAAGCGTCCCGGAAGAAAAAATCAACGGCACACACATCACCGATGCTGCGAATTTTGGCCCAGCGGACAATGCAATCCCGCCGAAAGTCCGACGTGCCAGTCGGAGCGCCATCGGTACCACTGAGAATTCTTAGCTCCAACCTCATCAAGTGAGCCAAACAGGATGAATCAGCTGATGCGTCGCTGTCGAGAGAGGATACTCGGTCAAAGCGGCTGTCGTAGTTGAAAAGCGAGCACAGGGCCCGGGAAATGAGCCGTCGAGCGGCATCCGAAATTGCAGCCAATGCCGCCAGCTGCTCGGCAATATTCGCTGCATAGGACATCAGCGCCGAGGCCTTAACAAAATCGGGTGTTTTGGAGGAGGGTGCCTCCGCCGCGATGCCAAAGGCGGAGCGCACAACGTCACGGACCGCTGAGCCGACACCTCTCCAACGGCGTTGCGCCGGAGGGGTTGGCTCGTCATCTGCTTCCGGAGAGGCGGCGAGCGATGTCGCGGCAGCGAGCGGCTGGGTAGCTGCATCCACCAAACGTACCAAAAGTCGAACTGCGATTTCGGTACATTGCAGCATCCACAACGAATCCTCCGCGTTCAGAGCCTGCAGAGGGTCATCCGATGCCTCAGCGCCTCTGTGGTGACTGCAAAAGCCCGCGGCCTTCCACGCAGTGGGATCACCGCAGTCGCACATGCCGCCGCCGGAGTGCAACGTGCGATAGTCGTGCCGCCGACACGGAGACGCTTCGAAGCAGCCGGAACAAAGGATGCATGTGGGATCCGCCGCACACGTCAAGCAATGATAAGCGATGTCACCCCGACGCAACTTCTTGCCGCAAACACGGGATTTCGTTTTCGACGCTTCGAACGCAAGCAGCTGATGCGCTCCTTCGACCGCCGGCGTGGTAGCAGGGTACCCATCGAGGAGCACCTTGGTCCACTTCGCGTGAACCAACACCGCTTGTGTGTCGATCATGCTTAAACGGTCGAACGTTTCGTCGCTGCCATTCAGGACGGGTGATTCGTTGGACGCATCATTTGACAGCCGCGACCATCGCTGAAATAACGCAGTGTCCAAAGCACAGAAAGTGCTCGGAACGGCTGATGGATTTTCTGACGCCGAGGCTCGGATGCTCCGTACGGTTTGAGGACTCGGAGCCGAACCGTCCCGATTAAGCATCTCACGAACAACGATCGCCTGAGAGGGCGCGGCCGGAGACTGTCGTTGCATGGAAAACAGAGAAAGGGAAAGAGAGGCTTCTTGCCGGTGCGGCAAAGGAAATATCATCTCCACGGCCACAAACGACTCGCGGTCTGCACGACGCGAAGGCAGAAAAATGCAAGTGGCAACGAAAAAAAACTCACGAAGAAGAAAGTGCAGTCGCGCACGCGGCGCAACTCTGTGCGCCAGGCGGATTGTGGCACGTGCAACGAGCACAAACGCGAACAAACTGCGAAAGTGTTTGCCGCAATAGGCGAACTTCATCTTCCAATTCGCGGTTACGACGCAGTGTGGCATCCGCGACGTCTTGTGCGACACACGCCCCCTTCAGCCTCCGGTCTTCTGTGCGCGCAATGCTTTCGTCAAGGCGAGCGATCCGGGAAGATGCTGCCGATGACGCGGCTTGCAGCCGTTGAAGTTCTGCTTCGCGTTGCGAGGCGAGTTCCAACAGCGCATCTTCATGGCGCTTTGATTCCGACGCCGCCAGTTCGAGCGCGCGAACGCGAAGAGCCGCGGCGTGAGCGGCTTCGCTAGCCTGAGCCTCGCGTGCCGCCAGCTCGTCCTCGCGCCGCTTGGCCTCCGCGACCGCCGCCGCGGCCAGGGCCGACGCCTGCGCCTCGCGTGCCGCCAGCTCGTCCTCGCGCCGCTTGGCCTCCACG
>ERZ1292630.1595-Hain-H41-02um-R3-1595-length-22011-cov-8_pt1 | contig 22011 bp, 10 predicted proteins | sample MGYA00564408_ERZ1292630 | MGnify/ENA primary metagenome ERZ1292630 (study PRJEB36523, sample SAMEA6512641) | groundwater metagenome | collected 2019-01-08 | study: AquaDiva: Metagenomics assemblies of 32 groundwater samples
ACACAAACGCAGAAGTTGGCAAAAATGCCACGGAAGAACATTTCGTCGAAGTGCAACCCGGCCTTGTAGTTCACAATTTCGCAAAGGCGCACGCCGACGAGTGAATAGCCATGGCCTTCCACTTTGGTTGCCGTGCCGTTGACAAACTCATAGCCACCGGTGTGCGCGACGTTCAGCCCCGTCCCCAGCATGATGGCGGAAAAGATGATGGCGCCCAGGAAATTGGAAATCCACACCACTGTCCAATCATACAACATTTCCCAAAGAAAAATCCGCTTCGACATAAACGCCACGATCATCAGACAATTTCCGGTGAACAATTCAGCACCGCACACGAGAATCATCACAAGGGCGGCACCAAAGATGAATCCACCGCCGTAAACAGTTGGCGGCGGGGTCACCTGTGGCAGCGGGTACCCCGCGGTGAACGCGACGAGACCTTGGGCACCGGCGACGACGTACGCGCCTGCGATGATGCCCAGCAGCACAATTTTGTAGAACGGGAGATGTGCCTTCTTGATGCCCACGTATTGAACGTTGGCCGCAAGCGCGGGTGCATCCATGAGCAATTGAAACGACATGATGGTGACTCACCGGGGGTCACAGTCGGCAGCGGTCGGTTCGGCCACAGAACAGATGTGATCGAGTGAGTTTAATGCCAACGGAAAGGGCGACGCGAACCGACACCCCAAACAACAGGCAAAAATCGGGAGTGGCGACGCCTTTTTGGGTTGGATCGCGCGAAGAGCAGCAACCGCTTTAAAAATTAACAACACAGCAACCCCGACCCAACGTTCACACACCCCTTCCATTTCAAACGACGTGATGTAATGCACTCGATCATACGCTGCGCGGAGGTTCTGTGGTGTTGAGCGAAGTTGAAGAGTTGAGCGAAGTTGAAGAGAAACGCTATCGTTAAACGTGGTTGGAAATGAAGATGAAGACGGGGGGGATAGTAGTACATACTGAGGGGACATGTTATGGCGCCGCGGGGCACGTGAGATCGCTGTTGTTGCACTCGACGTCAATTGGTGGTGGTGGTGCGCTGTGCTAACCGCCGTCGCTGGGGCAAGCGATGTGGCCGCTTTCGTTTCCGCTTCGAAACCGGCCTCGGTTGTCATGCTACGACCGTCGATGGCGCGAGGCATGAAAATCACCATGTTGGCAATGCAGTGCTCATAGCCACACACAACGAACAGCATGATCGGAATCATGGCACCGAGCATCTTCGACGTGGGGCTTTTGCAGAAGCGCAGGCCAGTAGGACAGCGGCGCAGACGCAAAAGTTCGCATAAATCCCGCGGAAAAATTCACGGCAAACCCGTTAACGAATTCGTAGGCTGTGAGCAAGATTAAGCCCTGATCCGACCATCGCGGATGATAACACTCTGGCGCCTAAAAAAAGGGAACACCAACCACCAGCCAGTCGTAGAGCATTTCCCAAAGAAAAATCCGGCGTGCCAACAAGGCTGTCACTACGAGGCAATTTCCAGTGCAGAGTTCGGCGCCGCAGACGACAATCATGACCAAGCCAGCGCTAAAGGCGAAGCCACCCACGTACACCACTGGGGGTGGCACTGCTTCTGGCAACGGATAGCCAGCGGTGAACGCCAACAGACCTTGGGCGCCAACCGTCGCGTAGCCACCCGCCCATCATGCCCAGGAGAACGACTTTATACAACGCCAAGTGGGCTTTTTTGACGCCGATGAATTCGACGTTGGCGGCGATGGTGCCGGGGCTTTCATGGAGAAGCTGAAATGACATTGGTTTGGTACTGTATCAAAAGGTGAAAACAAAAGATGATCAACCGCATACAGCGATTGTACGGCATGTTTTTCTTTGGAGATGCACACTCGTAGACGGTGAAAACTGTCGTTTGGTCCCGCTTGCCGGAATAAAAACATTACTGCATGTGGTGTTGTGCTACATCCCAGATCAAATTGACTCGGCTGCCGAAACGAATAGAGAAAGAGAGGAAGGAGAGAAAGAGCGACTCCTCTCTCTTTTGGCAGTTAAGAGGCAAGGGCGGGGGACGACGCGGCTGGTTGCAGCGCCTCGGCGACGGGCGAGGCCATGGCATCCGCGAGCGCTTTCTCACCATCCGCCGTGGGATTGCCAATTTGGCTCATAAGGTCACTGGCCTTCTTCCGTCGGAGATTCTTGCGCTGGTTCTCCATGGCTTGCTTTTGCGTTTTCACAAGGCTCGTCATCGCATCTCCGAAGCCTGCGCCGGCTTGCAATTTTAGCGCGGCGTTGATACCAAGTTGTGACGCGTCGGATGAATTGGGTGCCTCCCCAGCGGCGTCGTTCGCTGCCGCGACGTCTCGCTCTTCCTGCTGCTCGAGCTCATCCAACTGTGCAATGTCGAGTTCCTCTGGGTTGTCGTAGTCGGCGTCCTCGTCGCCGGTGTCGGTCAGTTTGCGACCGTGACGGCGCAATAAAATGCCAGAGCGCAGCCGCGTCAAAAAGGTCTCGGCCGTCGTCTTGAGGTACTGCCCCTTCTCGTCCAGTTGCTCCGTCGTCAGGCCGCAACCGAACGCGACGATCTCTTCGATTTTCACATTGGGCATATCGGTGTCCAGACGCTTCATCGCAATGCGGGCTTCATTGACGTCGATCATGCCGTCGCGGATCACATCGCGCAGCGTTTCCTCTACCTCGACGGTGAAGGAGGTGACCTCGTCCACATGCTGCGCCCTCAGCAGCGTGACGAAGCGGCTCTGATTCCCCTCATCGTCCTCGTTGAAGAGCACGTGATGGTCGACCATACTGGACCCCTTTGAGGTCAGGATGAGTGCAAACCGGAGGCGCATCATATCGTGCCTGGACTTCGCGGGGAACAGCTTGGAGAGCACACGATGCACCGCAAATCGGCTCACGCAACCTTTGCTCGTCTTATCCTGCTCGCGAATCGCCTCCTCGAGCGACGTTAACATGTCGATTTGATCATAGATGGCAAACTCGGACAGTTCGTTCTTGAAGATGCGGAGCATCATGCCGCAATCGGGGTCGTGGTGATTGGCTTCGCAAACCGCGAAGACGTTGTAGGCAAGCTCAATCGCGGCTCGGTGAGACCCCGTGAACGACGTGAGGAACGCAAGTAGGAACTCTGGCAGAGCCTGCGCGTTCAGGCTCGATTCCGTCCGGAGGTGCATCCGCCGCGACGTCCAGAATTTAGATAAAATTTTCTCCACGTCTCCCTTGCGCATCTTCCGGTTGCGAACGACGCCGCGGCTCCGGAGGTACAACGGCACATGCAAGCCCGTGCCTTTGCACACGAAGGTCTTGTTACGCCCCGCGGTGAGGTCACTCTCGCAGGCGTCCTCCTCGCCAAGCCACTGCCGCACCGTGTTTGAAATGGCCTTGCGCTCCACTTCTCGCCGGTCATTTTCCTTCTGTTCGCGCAAGTACATGACAAGTTCCTCGAGGATTTCACAGCTGGTGCTTAGCTCTGACATTGGGAAGTCGGGCATGGCCGTCGCGACCAACTCCCACATGGGCCGAGGGGTCATGTCTTGTTGTTCTCGTTCGATGTTCGCGACAAGTCCTTCGATTCGCTGCACGAGGTTACGGTTGTCTTGTTGGAGCACAAAATTTGCGCGAGTGACTCGTTTCAACTTCGCCTCGAGATCGACCACATGGTTGTGGAGTTCTTCGATGTCGCCTGGTAGGTCCTCGTCCAGCATGGTGACGCCACCTCGGAGGGACGCGTCGTGCACGAATGACTGTGCGCGCATAAGGGACCTAGCCACGTCAGGCCCCCCTCGGACCGACGCCTCCAAGCTGGCAGTGCCGCCGTCCGCGCTCGCGTGAGGGGGGCTACTCGTGTCGCCATGATGAGTCCCCGCGATAGCGTCCACGACGGTGGCCTTCAGCTTCGCCACACGTTGCTTGAGCGAGGCCCGTCGGCCCGTTCGATTCGTCTTCGTCGCTTGCTCCACCATGACATCAAACTCCGCGGTTTTCAACTTCCCCTCCAAATATTGAACCATGTGGTGAAGCGATTCGTTTTCCTGCTTTAGTTTGTGGCATCGCTTCGTCAATACGACGCCACGCTCCCCGAGCTCATGGATGCACTTCTCAAAGAGTGAGCTCCGACCGGTGGAGTCATCCAATTCAGCCTTCATCGTCGCGATCTGATTGGTGAGCCGCTGCACTTCGTCCTTCAGTTGCATTTCGCGGGTGTTGCCCTTGTGCAACGACGTCTTGACGTCTCCCAAGGCATCGTGCAGGCGGTCGACCTCCGACGCGTGCTGATCGCGCTCTTGATGCACGAGAGCATGGAAGCGGTCCCGTAAGCTATCGTAGTCGGTGCGCAAATCATGATGGGCCTTGTAGACGAACCTCAACTCCCCTGTCACCACATCGAAGAAACGTAGCAATTTGGAAAAGAGGGTGTTGTACTCTTGGAAGTGGTTCGCGAGGCAGGAAATGACTTCGCGGTAGACAGGGGCCTGCTCCAACGTGGTGGGTTGCGGCCGTTCGCCCGCTTGCAGACGCTGAAAGGACGACCGATCCGACGGACGATTCGGCTCTGCCGCGGGCATGGCGACCGCGAGCGACGTGGACGTTGACGCTACGACCAGCCGGTTCGACGGGCCGTCCATCATCGCGTCACGATTTTTGATTGGGGGCCGGTTCGCCTCGTTCGCACTCGAGGCCGAGGCTGTCCCTGTCGTCGTCAGTCCGAGGGAGTAAAGCTCCCTTTTTAGAAAGCCGTCAAGTTCGAGGCACAACGGGGCACGGCCACACGCCACGGATGAGTTCATGTTGTTAGTCTGTAGCGGCGTAATGTTCGGCCAATGTGAGAGAGGATCGAGGCCTCCCTTTGCCTTCAACGCGGTGCTCAAGAGCTTGATGCGCGAAAGGTGACTGCGACCATACTCATCGGCGATGCGCCACGAGAGGTCCGCCATCTGCTCCGGGCGGTCCACCACCAAGGCAGGGGCGCGAGTGATGGCCCAATCGGAACCACCAGCTGCCGCCGGCTTCATCGTCGTCGCGACAACAGCAGCCGAGGAGGACGCCTGGCTGGTTGGAATAGCGCCCAGCAGCGCCAACCGTGGGACGCCGCTTGCTTTCGTGGATGGTATGGTCGGCGGCCTCGCCGTGGCGCTGGCTGCCACGAGGCCGACGCGGCCCGCCCCATTGCCGCCCGTCGCGTTGATGGCCCTGCTGTGGGTGTCGCTCTCTTCGATTCGCTGTCGAGGAGTTTTTCCGAGGAGATTGCTCGTCGTGAGTGGCGGCTGGGTTTGCGGGATACCAGCGACCGCACCGCCGTTGAAGCCGGGGACGGCTTCCGGCGAGTGTTGGTCGCTTCTTCCAGACAGCTGAAGCGGAGGGACGATCACGGGCACTATTTTTCTCTGGCTCCCCCGGTTCGTGACCGAGGTATGATGCATTGTTGAAATCACTTTGGAACGAATACCGACGCGGGAGAGAACTAAAGACGACTTTCGTCTAATGCACGCGGAGAGAGAGAGTAGTGGTAATGACGACCAAACGCAAACGATTCGAATCGCGACACGGAATACGTTTCCCTCATGCCCTCCCTTCGCTTTTCCAGTCGTCGGAGGGCCACAAACGTTTTTTTTCGAGGCCAAGAGAAAAACGTCCGACAAAAGACGCCGACCTTTCGAACTGCTTCGAGACACCATCGCAAGAAACAAGGAAAAGGCCTAATCGCACGTTCCTTCGAAGTCGCTCCGGCGTCTTTCTTTTTCTCTCTCTTTCTCGCTGCCGTTTTCTTCTCACGCAAATAAAAAGCAACGCGACTTTCGCGGCGGTTCATTAGGAGGGCGTATGAGTTCTGGCGGCTGCGACAACTTTATTCTCGTGCGCCGTTCCTCCTGCTCGCGCTTTCGGTGAAAGCCAAGCTCCGCGGCCTTCCAGAAGACGTCTTTGATGCCTTCCTCAGTTTTCGCCGACGTGAACGCCACGTGCGAAATCGGTGGTGACGTGCTTGATCGCGTAAAACCCAGTGGGTCTTCGCGAGACGCGAAAGACGGAAGCATGTCGATCTTATTCGCGACGTAGACAAACCTTGGCGGACAACTTTGATCTGCTACGCTCTCCATGCAGAGCCGAATGTAGCGGTCCACCATGATCGTCTTGAAGCGGTAACATGCGAGGCCGTCATCATCCTCTTCGACGACCTCCACGTGCCCTCTGGACGAAGAGGTCGCGGGAGGTGCCGTAAATTCGGGAACGGCGTCCACGAGCATGACGACATCGGCCACGCGGAACGCCGCCTTCATCATTTGCAGGGACTCTGAGTCGTGAGTGTCCCCCTTGCGCTGTCCAATCGTATCCCAGATTCGAACCTTGACCGTCTGCGATTCGACCGTTTCGGCGCTGGTCTCGCTAGCCGCCTTCCGCAGTTGCACGGGTAAGTCCACGGTGAGGTGGTCCATCGACGTGGTGGACAACTCGTTGTTCTCGAAGGGCCTGTTCGCGAAGCGCTTGATCAGGCTGGTTTTTCCTGTGCTGAACGGTCCGCAAACCACCACTGTGACCATTGACGGCTTTGTCGTTGCCGTAGACGCTCCGCGGGCCGTCGTCGCGCCAGGGGGAGGCGCTGCCGCCATTGAGCACAGAAGGGAGGAGCACAGAGATGGACTCACGTCGCTTTTGACGAAAACAAACATTATTCGAACACGTGTTTTTCTTCCTTCAACACCAGCGGAGCGCGCGTGACTGATGTTGCAAGCCACGACGAGATCACTAAAAATCAATTGCATGTTTTCAGTCCAAAACGGTTGAGGGCCATGAGGCTATGTCCGTAGCTCCTTTCTCTTGTGTGTGGTGTGGCCTGGGCGACTTCTCTCCCGCACTTTCACTTCCGTTTCCAGAAAGGGGGGATCTGGCTGCTGAGCGACCAAACCAATGAGAGAGCGTGCGATAAGCCATCATGAGGGCGATGTGTTGTGTGCGTGGGAGGGGACAGAGTGGTTAATATCACGAGATGAACAAAAACAAACCATTATCAAACTTCAACAACCCCTTCTTTGCCCAGGACACGCCTCGTTCCGATGGTCGTCGCGTTCGATCGCCCAGAGTCAACGGAAAATAAGTGGCGCTGCGGCGGGGCGCCAACGGGGAAGTTACCTTCGGCACGAGTTCGGCCGCTAATATGTACATTTCGCAGTGTCAGCAAAGAGCTGCCCGCCTACAACGAGCCGACCGCATGGTTCGTCTGTCCTAAGCCAAAGTCGAACCATGCGGAGCTCTTGACTGCCGAGCGATAGTCATCGAGCCCCACGTACGCTCCCGCCATGACTCGCGGTCCCGTATAATGCTCTCTCGCGTGAAGCACACGATAGTTATCGAAGAATAGCACCTGACCTTCCTTCAGTGAAAATCCAATGCTAAATTCTGGCGACCGACAGAGTTCACCGAACCGCTCATAAGCAGCGTAAAACGCGTCTACCTGAGTGGCGGAAAGGCCCGCAATATGCGGTGCCGCGATGGGACAGCTATCGATGGAGTTGTACGCAATCCGACAGATGACCGGTGGACTGAGCGAACCCGGGGGCGGTGGTGGTGGTGGACGAGGCGACGACGACGATGACGTCGAGGAGGAAGAACCTACGGCTGCCGCATCGGATACGGAATACGTACTATGGATGTTATTGTTGTGTCGGGGGCAAAGACTGATGACCGGGGCGGCATTTTCGAACGCACGTCCCTCTTTGACGTAGCGAGCGGTGACTGGGACTCTCGTCAATAGCCAGAAGTCGCGCGTGTATCGTTCATACATGGCCCGCGCGACGGCCAAGCCATCACAGAGCGTCGTCTCGCCACCGCGCGTGTCCGCGGTGCTGTGCACGAGGCCAAATCCCTGTAACTTCGCCGGTTCGGTAAAGTACGTGTTATCCGTGTGAAGCGCCAAACAAGCGTTGGCGTAAGCCAAGTCGAGATGGCCTTGGTCGCTAGGAGATGGGGCCGTCACCGCACTTCCCCAGGTCGACGTGCCACCGTAGTGCGTATGCTTGATCACCTTGAACACCTGCTGGATGATCGCCTCCATTGTCAACTGGCGGGTGCGGATCGTGCGCTGCACGGCGGCCGCGGGACCATGCCGCACCGAGTGAGCGGGCGCGCTGACCAACGCATTCTCTTCGGCGATCGCGAATCCGCGCCTCTCCAACGATGACAACAGCTTTCGACAATGATCTGCGATGTCTTCTTCACTACGTCGTCGGTTTGTCGCAGCCTCGATGGCGTCGGCCGTGGAACCCTTCAAGGAGGGACTGCTGCTGCGGCCCGGCAGCGGCCCATCCGCCGCCGGTGACGCGGGACGCGACCCTTTCTGTTTCACGACCACGTCGTCCAAGTCGGCCAAGCCGTCGGACACCGAGCCCAGTTCTTGAGAAGTCGTCGTCGCACTCCAAGATCCGGTCGTGGGGCGCTTCTTGCTGCTATCCACGGGCAGGAATCCCACTACGGTTACGGAGGAGAGGTCCACCGCCGGAAAGGCCATGCCCGGAGCGCGAGGACCCACTACGAATTCAGAGCTGGTCCACGGTTGCGACTTGAAACCTGGGTGGCTGATGCCGGCGTTGCTGGCGTAGAGCGGACTCGTGTTGATGACCACGCTCGCGGAAGGGATGGACTGCCCTGGCCGAAGTCGGGCTGCTGGCGTCAACGATGATGTGTCAAACGCCTGCTGGAAGGAAAGCCGCTCCTGAATTCTCTCGGCGTACTGGGCGAAGGTGTACCCACGGGCCCAGTCGGCGGGTGACGGGTCTCCAGCCACGGCGCGCCAAAGCTGCGTCGTTGGCATTTGAAGCACGCTAGCACAGCGATCTAAATCATCCATTGCGAGCAGACCGAGCAGACACGAGAACGGCACCACGATCGATGTGGACGTTGGCGGTGCCACGGCGGTGGTCGCGGTGGTCGTCGTCGCCGTTACGCCACCGCTGCCTTTGCCACCACCGTCCATACACGCGATGTGATGGTCGCTGGTGCATCGTGACGTATCGGCGAGAAAATGAACCGCGAATGTCAGCGACCGATGCTCGTGACTGATGGTGAACGCGGACGCCGTCCCTCCTGCGCCTTCTACCAATCGTACCGCCGCGCTCGACATCGGGCGTCTCAGGCGAGAGTACGTCTCGCGGCAAAGGGAGTGCGTGTCGCTGTCGATGAGCCACGACACTGACACCTGACGAGTGGTGGTGAACGAAGCGGCCGGGCACTCAAACGTGAGCGACACGGAGGAGCCAACGGATGCCGCCACCGCCCCCGGGAGTGCTGCCTTGTTGCCCGCCGCTGCTTGTGTGTCGCTGGCAGTTAAGCGGATGGTCATGGGTAGCGACGACGCGACGGCCTTCGTCGTCGTGTTCACATCCGTCGTCGCGGTCGCAGAGGCATTTCGTCCGGATTTCTTCTTACTAAGCTTCGGGCGACGGAGAACTGAAAACGTGGGGGCTTCCTGGTGACGATTCCCAGAGGACGATTTTGGCACCACTCGAAACCTACGCTTCGCGAGGCGTCGCCGCCGCAATACACCAACAACATTCGTTCCTTGCGCGACGGCGCTCCGCCCCGCGGTGAGAGCGCCGCGATTGGCTGTATGATCCCCTCCTTCTCGGACGACCGTGGCGGAAGAAGAAGCGTTAGTGATCTTCGCACGATGGGCTTTCACCGCTCGCAGCCGTAGCTGACGACCTCGGAACTTCCTCACGGCCATGACAGCTTCCGGTGCACCGGGGCGACGTACGGCGAATCGACGCGCTTCACTACCCTGACCGACGGCACATGCGTTGGATAAGGTGTTCGGCTTCAATTCTTCTGCGACGTCGGTCGAACTCATCACGAGGAGGGTGGTGGTGCCGATGGCGATGGAGGCGGGCTCTGCGGTGGGACGCCGAAGGATCGTTGTGGCTGCGGCGGCTGCCGCCGGCAATGCAAATCGATTTCCAATGCCCAGCATTCGGAGGGAGGGAAAAAAACGCACCTGAATCGTTTGGTTATCCCTGAGAAAAAATACAACAACACGGGACGGGGGGTGAGAGGTATTGTCGCGCCCTTCGACTCCGAATGACTCATCCCCACTTTGCACACGAGAGAGCTGACAAACGTGACGGGTCACATGAAGGGGGTAAACCCCCCCCCCCATACTCACACCATCCGCTTCTGCCAGGCACAGTGCTGGACCTCGAGCACCGCCTTGTGCGTTTGGTGCCCCACCACGAATTCGCCCACCATGACGAGTACGGCAAGCGACGCCACCGTCAACACGAGCGTGAGCGACAGCGCGCAGTGCTCGTCACGCACGAGCGACAGCGCCTTACACGAGGTCATGATCGCGGCCGGTGGGACGGCGGGGACCGCAGACGTCACATTGGAGGAGTTAATGATCGTCTGAAGGGCGTGAAAGGACGCCGACCTTCCGATCACTGATCGATCTTGCCGAAGGAAATCGTCGTGCGGAGCAATCGGGTGTGCGCCGCACGCAGCCGCCACCATGCACTGGGGTGGCCGAGGGCCGTTGTGTTTGAGCCAACAAACGTCACGTGGAGAGTACGAATTGGGATCAATAGGCCCGCGACATCGTTGGCAAGCGATGAGGAGCGTGGACGCTTCTGCGGACAGGGATGCTCCCAGGTCGATCTCCAGATGCCACCCCTCATCGTCACCGACATCACTGCCATTTACCGGAGGAGGAGTGGGTCCACTTCCGGGGGGACGGCGCACATTGAGTCGCGTGATGCTGCTCCCTTCCGAGTTCAAGACTAGGTCCGGCGTCGTCATGGTGCACGCCTCAGCGGCAGTTGCGGCTGGATCAAACGGCCCGTCGCAACAGGTAACTCGCAACAAAAGAACCATCGCTCGAGTCGACAAAGCTATCGATGCCGCCAATGCGGATGCATCCGTCGCTGCGAGTCGTTCCGCCGCGTTGAGCATGGAGGGGAAGGGGAATGACACCGCGACGGCCGCCCATCCGTTCTTTGGGACGGCAGCCGCCGTCGACAATGCGGCAATGGGGTAATCGTGCTCGTCAAGGATGTCACGGTGCTCCGTTCGTTGCACCGTTCCCACTGCTAATGGCCGTCGGGCTGCCCGTCGCCGCATGACAAGCCGTCGCGGTTGCGCGGCGTGCGACCAATGCGAAGCGGGGCATGTCCGCGCGATGAGAGCAGCCGAGCGGCGATTGGAGTGGTCCGCATGCCGTCGTCGCCTCTCCTCTTCATCACACCATTCGCCAAAGATGAACAGCGATTTGTCAGCAAGGGGACGAAGCGCATGAGTTGGAAGAAGCAAATACGGCAACCGGAGCTGCCCACCCTCGTTGGGTGAGATAGGATCGGCAACGACGAAGGGGCCGTTCACGGCGTACGCTGCAAAAAGGATCACCACCGCGACACATGACTTGTTGGCATACGATGGATATGCTGAAATTCGGACCGCGGACACCCCATCTGACATCCGTGAGGAGGTGGATCCTTCGGTGCGCTGGGCGCAACCAGCAAAATACATCAATAAAGAGAAATAATTGCGAGAAGCCCAAAAGAAGACACAAACGTCTCCCACCTTCCCTGGCTCCCGTATCTGGGGGGTCAATATTGGAGGTGGGAAATGAGAAGGACGGGTAGGGCTGCAATCCATTTTCTTCATGTCTATTCGTCTTCCGTTCGCCAGGGAATCATCTGCCCCGTCGCGGGTAATCAGCACCATCCACTTGGATGCCTTCCGGCTAAGGGGATAAACACCCCACTCCACGACTGTCGTAGTGTTTTGATTGTGCACATCCCTCCCCCGCTCTAAGGAGCCGTCGGCGCGTGCGTTGCTGCCGTGACCCCAGTGACATAGTTCGCCAGGGCCATGCTAATCGGCACGTCTGAAGAAGGCTTCGCGTTCTCGAGCAAGTCATAGGCGACGCGTGTGGTCACACGGGAAACGTCCGGCCACCGCGCCATCACTCGTAAGATGACAATAGCTTGCCGAGGATCGGTCACACCCGGCAGCGCCGCACACTCATCAAACCATTGGGCCACGTTCGCGGAGGAAGCGTTTCGCTGCAGCGTCGATATCTCCGCCAAGCACTGCGACAATTCGACGTCGCTGCCACAGGATTGCACGGACGCGACGATGACGCGCTCATCCATCCCATCGTAAATGCGGCAGAGCCTGGCGATCCGCGCAGGATCGGTTGGAAACAGCAGCGGATTAATCGCCGTGAGATCCGCGGTCGCGAGCAGCGTCTTTTCAACGTTGCCGCCGATCGACTTCCTCCCGCTTGGGGTGGCATCGTTGGCTCCCGTCCCCGTTGTCATTGCCGCGATGGCCGGGATCGCGGTCAGCAGAGGCACGCGCAGGTGCATGCTATCGCGACTAATGGAACTCGGCGCCCCTGTCGCTCGATCAACGAGCACGACCACCGTACGGTCGAAATGACGGACGACCGGATGGACGTCGCTGCTTTGACGTTTCGATCGCCATTCAATCGCCCCATGAAACGTCAAGACGACGGTCGCGAGGTCGGCCGCCAGCAATGCAGCCGCTTCCAGCAGCACGGCCGGGGGATGGACGCCCCCTTTGGGCGTCGGATTGGTTGCCGGATCCACCGCCGGTTTGGACGGTAACACGAGCACGGGTCCGTGATCGTTACACAATCTGTGACACACGTCGAACTCTTTCGGATAGAGAGTGTGCTGTATCGCGGAGACGACGTTCACGGCGCCACGGACACAGCGAAGGCCGCGTTTCCGTAGCAAGTTCGCGTCTCGCTCGGTTTGAGCAATTCGTAACGAGCAGTAGTCTTTCGCCACTTCGTTGCGTCTCGGATGCGATGAAGGAACGGGCGGCAATTTCACCTCCGCGCCTTCCTCGATCGACAGCGACCACACGGAGTAATCGTTGTACAGTGGTGCGAGGAACGTGTCCACGTCCAACGCACCGCTCATATCCCGAAACAGAGCGGTCTCGACGTTCCGCTGTAATTCGGCAAGCTGCTCGCTCGGTGGCGGTGGCGAGGACACGGGCCAAGGGAGGGCAAGTGCTCGCGCCTGCACGCCTTTCCCATCCAAGCCTAGGAGGTTCGGCAGCATCTCGCGCACACTGGATAGATAGTTCGCCATCGCCGCGACAGGGTTGTCGCCCAGATGCAACTCGATGAGCCGGGGAAAGCGCTCCGGTTTCAACTTGCGCAGAAAATCGAGGGTCTTGACGTCGTTGTCCCTCAGACTCAGCCCCTTCAGGGCGTGACTCAGGCCGTGATGGTCCAGCTGCTGCACGAGATGCGCAGGCGTGTGAATGCCATTGCCATCGAGCGAAAGGAAGTCGATCGTGGAGGCGCCAAAGACGTCGACGATGGCCTGACACAAGGCCGCGCACGACGCCGAAGTCGAGAGATCGAGGCCCATAAGTGGTCCGGAAGCCCCACCGCCTCCGCCTCCAACCGCACTTGACGCCGCGGTGAACTTCGCATTCCCTTTCATGCTATTCAACTGAAGGAGACCCGTCTCGGCGTTGAAGATCGTCTGCTTCTCTCGCTCGAAGAGTAGCTTCAACATCGTAGTCAGCAAGCGAGGGGCCGCGGCGACGGCAGTACTCGACGAGAGGCGACCACCGATGGACGGTCGATGTGGCGTCGTGCCGCCGCCGACGGACAGCCGGCGACTGGCCGCGCTGCCCCCGAGAGCAGATGCCATCGTCGACGAACGGCCCGTCGGGGATCCTCCGCCAGCTCCGCCTGCGAGCAGCAGTGAGCCCATGCTATCCGTGAGGCGAATGTCCGTAGGACGAAAGGACACACCTTTGCTCATCGAGGGTGAGGAATATGGCTTGGCCAGCTCTCTCAGACGGCCACCGTCTTTGTAGCCCCCTGAAATGGGTTGCGTGCGTCTAGCTAGCACGCTGACACATGACCAGCCAGCAATAAAATCGGTTTTTTAATTCAAAAGTCATCGATTTGACAGTCTTGGAGTCCCTCATGCAACAATAATAATGCTGTGGCCACAAACTATTCGCCTTCGCGCGCCGCGATCCTATCTCGACAACAACAAAAGCGCCACCCATCCAACAAAACAAAGCCCCAATGATGAGCGAGAGAGATGCGGGAGAGTCAGAAGGTATCGCGGCCACTGTTGAAGCACTCCAAAAACTCCACAAAAATCAAGAGGGGTTCGTTGTTTTCTGCCAAAAGCCCCCAAAACTAACCATCACCCGACTCCATAGCAAAAGATGAGAGCAGTTGAAAATAAAAATAAAGCAGCACCAACCGCGGGAGGGAAAAGAAACCTCCACCCAATCTCTCACTCATGCCCCCTGAGCCTCAAGCCGGTTCCACGGCCGCGGTGGCTGGTTGATCACCTCCTCCTTGGGCCCGCCCTGTGATGGACACCGCGACGCCGTGCAAGGGAGCGAGGGACGCGGCAGGGGCAGGCGCACCTGGCCGGCTGGCCGACACGCGGGGTTGTGCAAGGCCAGCGGCATCTTGAGCCGCGCCCTCGGCTTCAGTTCCCTCGGTGACAGCCCCCGTGAGGGCCTCCGTGCCCTCATCGGCCGCTTGCGTTCTTCTCCTCCCCGTGGCGGACTCTCCTGCGACCGGACGACCGCGGACCGCTGCGATGGATTCCGACGTAGCCAACCGCATGGCGACCAAGACTTCAGGGCACGCCGCGAGAAACAACATCCGGAGACCTAAGATCACAACGAGGAGCGTCCCCAGCAGCAGCACGAGAATGAAGCCCATCGTCAAGCTCACCTCGTCCGTCCACACGAACCGCTCGGAGGCGTGGTAAAAGATGGCCTTCCCGGCGAGAGAGAGTAACATTAGCACGACGATTTGCCACACATAGGCAATGACGAACGCACAGGTCGACATGGCATCACAAAAAAACACCCTCGACAGCGGTGGGGTGGGCGCCTCTGGCCGCTGCATCGTTCGGTGGATGACCCAGGCGACGTGCGTGGCGACGAAGGCCATCGTCGCATAGGCGAAGTAGGCGGCCCACCCCACGACGAGGCCCCTCAAGCCAAACGGAGCGTTCATGTCCACGCCATGAAAAGAAGCCGAGCAAGCCATCGGGCCCACGACGAGACGCGTGGCGGCCCCCGTGAGGCACATGATCATATAGGCCACGAAGACCAGCGTGAGGTAGAACAGCGCGCGGCGACCAACCGCCCACCAAAGCGACGGACGGTCGACGGCCACGGTGAAAGGGGAGTGACATATTTCACACACGTGCACGTACCGAGGATTCTGCTGCACGGCGGCCACGCGCCAGCGATTGAGGCACGACGGGTGGATCCATTTGACCGACCCTTCGCAGCGGCAAGCCGTCACAAGGTCCTCATCGAGATCCCCGTCGCGACAAATGCGACAAACTTGTTCGTCCTCGTCATCCTCCTGAGCCGCTGGGGGTGCCGCCCGTGGGATGGGAGGCGCTGTCCCACCGGACGGCGGAGACCGCCGGTCACTAGGCGCCGGGCCCGGAGAGGCCACGGTGCCGAGCTCGGTGAGTTCTCGGTCGTCGCGCAAGCCACCCCTTCCTCCTCCGCTTTCCGCGGGTTCGATTGCCTGTCGAGGGAGCGGCTGAGACGTCGGAGGAGTGACCGACGGCGCGGCAACTTGAGGTTTCGTGCGCGAGGCTGCTTCGCGCCGAAGCGCGTGCCGCTTGACTCGGTCACGCGTGTGAATAAACTCCGTGACCCACCGCAAGGCGGCTTGACCCAGGCGTCCCAGGCACCACGTAATGAATGCAACCGGCACGAAGATGAACGCCGCCAAACTGGTTCTCGTCGACGCTCGGAAACCCACAAAGTTGCGATGGAGTATGATCGGCAAGTAAGAAAGCGATAAGCCGATGAAAAACAGCACCAAGAGCAACGCCTGCACCGACATGTGGCGGACAATCGACGACGCAGGCACGGCGTTCCAGTACAGCTGAATGTGGCACTCTTTGCTAGAGGTATGATTGGCCAGTTTCACGCCTGTTTGTTGCAGGAGGACGTACCACTGAGAGGCGTTGACGGTGCCATTGGTGTGTTTGATCGAGATACCCACACCGGGGTCCAATGTGCAGAGCATGTTTTGCTGAACAGCGGGGGAAAAAACGCTGAGAACATCGGAGTCGGAGGAGTCGTCTTGAATGGCGGCGTCATCTCCATAGGCGGGCTGCAGCGGCGGGAGAAACGCCTCGAGCGAGGCGAAGACGCGTGTCGTGCTGACATCCAAGTCGCAGTTGGTTAACGTGGCCATGATCTCGACGGCTGAGTTGTCTGGCATCGGAGCGGGGAAGCTGAAGTAGGCCCAGTCGTAACCCCGGAGCACGACTTCCAAGACACCGGACGTTTCATTGAGCGGCGTCACGATCGTGCCGTTGGCACTGCCGTTGATGGTCGCGAACGGCGAGGGCGTCGTCGATGACGCCGTCGTGACGCTTGGCATCACGGTCGTGGCGTCGTGCGCTTCCACCAACCGATTTAAGACCGACCACCCCATTGGTCGACGAACCGGCGGCGGGGACCGAGGGCCCGCGAGGGCGGCAGGCACGTGCCGATCTGGGCCGCGAATACCTGGCATTCGGCGACGAGTGCGCCCCCCGACGTCTCCGGGTGAAATTGAGATGGTCAGGCATTCGACATTGGCAACCAGAAGGCCAAGCGTCGTCATTGCCAACAGCGGCAACAATGCAACAACGTTGAAAACCGCCATATCTCAAAAGGCACAAAGAACGGGCGGATAATCAAAGATGGAGACACGAGGTTGACGTGAACCGTCGCGGACACAGCGAGAGAAAAAAGAGCAATCTTTGAGACACTGAGATTTTGCACAGCACCAGATCCGAGATGTTAGCAAAAAAATCGACGCAAGAGAGAGAGAGAGAGTCTCAGATCGCGCGGGGTACGACAGGCAACAAAGCTAGACACGGTTGCGATGTTTGATGAGAGATTCGAAACACCCGTCGCGAAGTTGCAGTCCTAGAATGCTCCCCCCGCCGCTCCATGCTGGCGGATACTTGACGGACAAAGGGTCGAGGCTCCCCTCCGCTCTCTAAAACGGGTACACTTGCTGCGTTTGCACGGCACACGTCGAGAACACAGCCACCTCAAACTGTTCGACATCATCGGCGCCATGAGGCTCGACGGTACTAACCAGGACAACGAAATGCCGCTGCGACTCCGTTATCGGGGAGGTACGTTGATCGCGCGAAGGGTCATCATCGCCGCCCTCGGTGAGATCGTATTGCAGCACGAGCTGCGGTTGTTCGGCGTAGCCAACGTGGCAGAGCACGCGGGATTCCAAATCTGGACGAGTGAAGCATGGGGTGGCACCGCGGAGTAACGTGACCGCGAAGGCACGAGGCTTCGGCGAAAACGAATGTGAACGAGGTGGCGGTGCCGATAGGGAGGCGGAGGTCGGCGGTACCGTGTCCCTTCCGTTATCGTCGCCCTCTCGTCGAATGGTATGGGTCGCCTTCTTCGTCGTCGTTGTCGGCTCTTGCTGCTGCTGGTGGCTGCTGCTTGTTGTCCAACTTGCGGCGGTGGCATCCGTGACAACCGGATTCGCCGGTGACGTGTGCTCTCGCGTGACCACGACCGTTAACGCGACGGGGTGTCTTCGCGTGTTTGCGAGACCATTGACGGAGGTGGTCAGCGAAACTCGAAACTGGGGTGGCTGAAACTCACTTGGCGGGATCGTCGACAGTAGACGGTCAATGGCCGCGCTACTGCGACGCTGGGGGACGAGGAGCATCGCTCCCATACCGCTCAGGTAGGGGGCCACGAAGAGCGGGGTAAACTGCTGCTGTCGCCCCGCCACGTCTCGCTGCGACCGATCGCCATCCTTCGTCGAACTGGGGAGTAGTACATGACGCGTCATTGTGGACGTACCCCAGACGCTGAATAGCGCACCGCTCAGGTTGCAGGGCGCCCTCCAAGCACTTTGACGTCGCGCAATGCAAACTCCATCTTCCGGGTACGCCTCACGGGAGGTAACTCGACCGTACGCACTGACGCAAAGTGAGAAAGGCGACCAACGTTGCCGACGGATGCTGCGTTTTTCACGCAATAATGTTGCCGGGTTTCGCGGGTCGATCCCAACACCACGGGATGATGGCCATCCTGCGGAGGATGCCGCGGCGACGATGCACACGTACAAGGTTCCTGGCTGAGCCACGAAGGAGCAGGATACGTCGCGAGCGTGCTCCAAGGCGACGTGGGCGACCAGATCAGTGGTGAAGTCCCACTGGCGTTCGCGCTGCGTTGGCCAACTCATGTACCCCCCTGCCTGAGGGAGCCGCCGGACCGATGATGGTAGTGATGATGATGAAGAGAAGACAGATGTTGTGGTCGCCGTCGACGTAACACCACCGTGGTGCGAATCAGGTCCACGCCGAAGCACGTACAGGCATAGTCCGGTAAGGTACTCCATGCCGGCGGTCGGCAGACCCGTTGACCCCGCGACAATTCGGCGATCCGGTTGTTGCACCAGTAAACTGACTTCCGTGTTTTTTGAGGCGACTTGCACATAATAGGTTGGGTTGCAGGTCCACATGCAGGAAGGGAACAACCAACTACGTCCTCCCGTCGTAGAACTTGACCACGACGGCAACGTCTCTGCGGTGCCGCGTGACGGCTTCGCTAGTCGTTCGTCATCCGACGTCGCGACAACGCCGATGTACCGCTTCTGGAATAGGTGGTTCACACCCATCACAGGGTGATCCTGAAACGCCGCTTCGGTTGCCGTCGCTGCCCCGTTCTCGTCGAGGTCCGCTAGCCGCTGGGTTTGCGGGCTCGAGGGCGATGCCCTAGCGAGGGACGAGGACGGCGATGCCCCGCCATCGCGACCGCCACCCGTTGCGTGAGCGGCAGCGACCGTTGATTTCAGAGATGCCATGAAGCGGTCGTCCGCATCCATCACGGGAGAGTAGGATGCCGGGGACATCGATGTGGAGGCCTGAAGCCGAGGGTCGAGCGGCGATGGTGACTGCGCCAACGTGGTATCAACAACAACAACAACATTTCCCATTTGATGACTGCCCACCGTCGCGGATTGTGGAGACGCGGTGACGGCGGCTGCCGCTGCCATTGTGCGCACGGCGACCGCAGGGACGTCCGTCACGAAATACATGCGATTGAAGAAGGCGACGAAGTCCTCCAGCAGCATCCACTGGAACATGCCGCGTTGTTCCGCAGGCTGCCATCCTAGCACGCGCCGATAGTAGGCAACCAAAGGCGACGGGGCGGTCGCGTCGGGGCGGCCGGCCACCGGCAAGTCGAACAGTTCGCTCGACGTGGGCGAGAATCGGCCTTGCCAGGTGACCAGTGGGTTTGGCTGCCTCAATCGAACTAAACAAAAGGATCTTGCCTGGCTGCTCGAGGAGGAGCGGTCATTGCTTTGTTTCGTCTCTTGTGGTTGCTGCCAGAGATCGAACGGCACGATGGACACCAACCGATCCAACAAGTAGGCCTCGTTTGGCGCGATGCCGGCGGCAAGCAGACCCTGTCGTTGCAGCGAGCTCTCCGACGCCGCGATGACCGCCATGAGTGCTGAGGTGCCTACCGACGACGCGTAATGGCCGCCGGCCGCGGCTTTGATGCGTTCCCGCGCAAACATGCGTGAAAGTTCCGTGTAAAACGAACCGTCCGCGACGTTCTTCGCAATCGCGGACAGCGACCAGTGAAATCGTCGGACGCGCGCGCCGAGGAAGCAGTCACTCAGTGACGTCGCCGTGGAACCGCAAGAGAGCCGGTGATAGCCACCGGACAGCTTGGCGTAGGCTTTTTCGAACAATGGGATCCAAACATCGTTCGGGTCGCTTCCGTGCGCACAGAGAAGCACATCCTCCTCGTCCTCCGTGGGCCCCTCCTCCCTCCTCGCTCCATCATCGGACCGCCACGCGGCGGAGGCAACGGGAACGTAATCGTCAAGAACCACCTTGATCGCGTCGCTGCCTCCCACCGTGAGAGTGACTTCCACAAGGCCGAGCTCGGGATAATACCGTGACACGAAAAACGGACTCACGCCGCTCACCGCCGCGGCCCAGAGACCGTTGAGCAGCCAACGACTGCCGCAGACTCGAGATGGCTGGATGAAACCGTTGATCACGTCGGCGGCGGCGGAGGGTGCCAACGAAGCAAGGGGGCGCGACAAGCGCGAGTGGAACCGGGGCGCGGTAATCTGAGGGAGTTCGAAGAGCCTCTTCCACTTCACGGCGAACGTGGTGGCACCCATTGCGGCCGCGTTCAGCTGACGGCGCGGGGGCGGAATCGGGACCACTCCCGATGGGGCCCCAGCGATATGGGCCCCAGCGATATCCACGGCGCCACCGAGCCGTTGTAGCGCCAAGACCTGCTGGCCGCCCCGGATGGACGCCGGATCAAGCCAGCCTGGATACCGCATCGCAGGCATCACCACTGAGGTCGGTGGCCGATCGTCGCGGCGAGCTGCTTCTTGCCCTGTTAATGAGCGCATGTCAGGTGGAAAGTCCTGATCGATGAATTTTAACGACGGCGCCAAAAAGTCACCGCCTCCCGTCGCGGCTTCCACATCGCCATCCAGGAGCCGCTGCACGCAGGATTCGAAATCTCTCCGCCGATTGTCTCTGTCCGACGCGTTGGTGCCCTGGGTGTCCCACCAAGGGGTGTTGAGAGTCGCCGGGGAGGGCGGCGCGCTGACAAAGACCTCCGAGCGGCCCGAGGTCCCTTCAGGGGTCGTACCCTGATCACCGTCACCCTCAACTTGCCTCTTGGATTCATCTCGGCTCCCCTGTGGCGCACGACCCGGAATCAACTCGCGGTGTTGTTTGGCGGCGGCGTCGTCGTCGTCATCATCGTCCAGTGACCGGAGGCGAGCGTCGATGAACGCCTGAGTCCACTCCACGTCATCCACATTAGTCGACCAATCTCCGCCGGCTTGCCGCCACGCCAAATTGGGTACTAATCGGTCTTTTGGGTTGAGTACTTGAAGAGGGTTGTAATCGAGTAGACTCGGCGGCGCCTGCAGTGACCCCACCACGGCGGGCGGCCGGTTTCCAGGCGACGGGGGGAAACCACCACTGGCACGGCTGCCCTTCTCCGCCCCTTTCCGCCGTTCGACAGACGGCGACGACGACGCGTCAAGGGTGTCCGCATGCATCAGCGATGACTCGAGCCTCGACCGCACGAGATTCGCCGATCGTCCTCTCGTCATCGCATTCCCGCGCGACGCGAGTTCGAGTACGCTATCTTGGTTGAGATCCAGCTGCAGCTGCAAGGCCAAATCGAGATCGTGCGGAGCTTCGCACGATTCGCGGTCGACGACAGCGAGATTTGGGCTTCGCTGCGCGATCGCGAGCAAAGCTTCCGAGCTGACAATGGACAACAAGTTGCGCGACACGTCAAGTTTGCGCAGCGCTGGAAAGGGGTGCGTGGGTGGTCCACTCGCTGGTCCCATCAACGGACTCGCAAGGGCTTTAAAAAACTCATCCGACACCGCGTTTCCTGCGACGGAGAGAAATTCAACATTGGGCAACCAACCCTGTGCGAGCAGCATGGCAACGGCCAGGGCCTGTTTGGGACCAATGTAAGTGCCGCTGAAGTCGACATGCCGCACCCATCCCATGATCGAAGGGGCGTCGCTTCCCCCGAGGGCGGCTTGCACGGTGGTGCGATTGGGCTTGATGCCCAGCACACGGCACGCCGCGGCGTAAGGGGGGGGGAGGTGCGGGTGCGTTGCGGCCGGCGATGGTGGCCATGTCGATTGGGAAGCGTCTCCCTTTTGACGATCCGATTTGATGACGAGAGCTTCGGACATCATCACGGACGGAACAAATTGAGGGATATCCTTTTCAGCAATTGACTTCAATGGCCGGAAACAAAAAGCGAACGCACACGAACGAGCTTGGGGCGCGATTTAGACCTGTCCACGGTCGTTCTCTGTGTTACTCCGACGAAGCTTTAATTAAGATAACGGATTTTCGACCATTGTTTGATTCTTTCGTTTCTTTGCCCAACGAAAAGTAAAGGCGAGTTCACCCTCCGCAGGGACACCCTCTTGTGCAAGATTGTTCACT
>ERZ1292630.1597-Hain-H41-02um-R3-1597-length-22002-cov-8_pt1 | contig 22002 bp, 22 predicted proteins | sample MGYA00564408_ERZ1292630 | MGnify/ENA primary metagenome ERZ1292630 (study PRJEB36523, sample SAMEA6512641) | groundwater metagenome | collected 2019-01-08 | study: AquaDiva: Metagenomics assemblies of 32 groundwater samples
GCGGGTATCGTATAACGGTATTACATCTGGTTGCCAATCAGACAACACGGGTTCGACTCCCGTTACCCGCTCCAAATAAAAATTCCCCGTTTAAACGGGGAATTTTTATTTTCTATATCTTCCTAATCCCTATCCAAATTTTCCTACCGTCCATTTCCGAAATTATTTCCGCGTCAAACTTATCGGATTTCTTCAAATCTATTTCGCCGGCGCCCACGTCTTTTTTCAAGCTCTCTCTATTAGCATCAATTATATTTTCCAGATCTTTATCGGTTTCTATCATCAAAAACACTCTATCTTTTGGCACGCAATTGCCCGACTGTCTTAGATCCTGCACCATTCGCGCCAAATCCCTCATTAAGCCCTCTTCCCTAAGTTCCTTGGTAATTATAATGTCCAAACTAATTTCCTCTTTGAGCTGCAAATTTATTAAAACTTCTTTTACATTTACCTCGTCTTTAATGAGATTCATAAATTCGCCGTCTTTAATGCCAAGCTTTTTGGTATTTATTTCTAATTTTGCAAGCGGTTGCCTCACTTTTATTTTCTTTTCGGCGCGCAAAGCCAAACCCAAGCTGGCAATTCGCCTCACCTCTTCCATTTTTTCAATAATTTCATTATTGGTAAATTCTTCTTTCACCGCCGGCCAATCGCACAAATGAACCGATTCTTTGCTGTGTTGCTTATCACTTTCCACATTTAACGATTTGTATAAAGCATCGGCAAAAAATGGCGCGAACGGAGCGATCAATTTACTAAATTCTAAAAGACAATGATACAGAATCGCAGAAACCGCCTCTAAATCTTCTTGACTTTCCGGTTTTTGGAATCTGCGACGAGATCTTCTGATGTACCACCTGGAAAGATCATCAACAAAACTCTCAATTGATTTACAGGCCGATGTTATATCGTATTTTTCCAAGCCAGTGGTCACTTCGGTTGTCATTTTATTTAATCTCGCCAAGATCCACTTATCTATCAAATTAAAACTGGCCAAATTGCCGGACATTTTTTTACCCATAACTCCATAGGTCTCTAAAAATACAAAAGAGTTAAAAATAATGGCTATAAAGCGGCGATAAGCCTTGCCTAGATCCAATTCATCAAATTTTTTATAATCACCGGGCGAATTAATGGTGTAAAAATACCAACGGACAATATCAGATCCGTATTTATTTATCATTTCCCATGGATCAACCACATTGCCTTTGGACTTAGACATCTTCACGCCCTTTTTATCTAAAACCAAACCCTGAACAATGACATTCTTAAAAGGCGCCCCTAGATCTAGCGCTGTAGAAATAGCCAAGAGAGTATAAAACCATCCCCTGGTTTGATCCATAGCCTCGGAAATATAATCAGCCGGAAATTGTATGTTTTTTTGTATTGTGGCCAAATCCGATTCCTCTGATTTTTTCACATCAGCGTCAAACGGATAGTGATATTGCGCGTATGGCATACAGCCGGAATCAAACCACACATCAGCCACCTCTTTTACGCGGGACATCTTGTTCTTGCATTTTTTGCATTTCAAATAAACATTATCCACATACGGCTTATGCAGATCTAATTCGCTAGTTATAGTGTTGTATGGATAATTGTTAAATTCTACCCGCCTAAGCTCGGCAATACTTAAAGAAGTAGACTTTAAAATATCTTCATTAGATAAATTTTTCACAGCGCCTTCAAGCATCCATAGAGGATCTCCATGTCCGGTGATCAAAATATTTTTATCGCTATATTTAGAATTTATGTCTATCATAAATTCCATCACTCTCTTTTTAACATCAACCAAAGTTTCTCCACCGGTCGGAGCTTTTACAAATCTTTCTAAACTATTCTGGTAAAAAGCGTTGTAGTCGGAAACTAGTCGTCCATTAAACAGACCGGCATTCAGCTCGGCCAAACGTTTATCAATTATTATTTTTGCGCCGGTAATTTTGGCCGCGATTTTTGCGGTTTCTTTGGCGCGGGCATAAGGCGAAGAAATGATCAGATCAATCTTCTTTTTACCAAGCTGTTTTGCTAATTTAGCAACAGAATCCGCCACCTGCTCTTTCCCCTTCTTCGTTAAGTGCGAGGTGTTGTTTTTACCTTCAATTCCGGAGGCTATGATACCGGTCTCAATATGATTGGCTTCGCCGTGGCGCAAAATCCAAAAATTATTTTCGGAAAATCTCATTTTATTAAGATCCTCCAAACCGCCGACCACCTCAACATGCTCACATTGCTCGCACTTCCAAATTGGCAATGGCGTGCCCCAATATCTGTCGCGTGAAATAGCCCAATCTTTGATCTCTCTCAGCCACTCGCCAAATCTCCCTTCTTTGATATAGTCCGGCACCCAATTTATTGTTTCATTATTTTCTAAAAGCTTGTCGCGTAATTTGCTCATCTCAATAAACCAGGAGAATTTAGCAAAATACAAAAGCGGATTGGAACATCTCCAGCAATGCGGATATTCGTGCTCCACTGTTCCCAAAGAATACAAAATATTCCTTTCCGTAATATCCAAAATAATATCCTTGTCTGCCTGTTTAACGAATTTTCCCGCGCCGGGAAAACCCTTGGCCATAATTCCCCTTTCATCAATGGTGATCGGCGCTTTTTTAGCCAGATCTTTTACTTCTTTTTTAATTAAATTAAAATCGTCTTCACCAAAAGCCGGAGCAATATGAACCATTCCGGTTCCATCTTCCGTGGAAATAAAATCAGCGGCCTTTACCGAATAAAAACTTTTTTCTTTTTTCGCTGTAGCGACATTGTATAAAGGCTCGTATTTCAAACCAACGAGTCTTTGTCCTGAAATCTTCTCGATCACCTCAACTTCCACGCCTACTTTTTCGGGAGGAGGATTATAAGACCAAACAAATTCCTTACCAACTTTATATTTTGTATAAGTTAATTGCGGATTAACAGCCACGGCTACGTTAGCCGGCAAAGTCCATGGCGTTGTTGTCCAAACGAGCAAAAACTCTTTCTCTTTTTTCTTTTTTTCGGATTTAGGATTTCGGATTTCGAACTTTATGTATATGGATGGATCACTGACTTTTTTGTATGCGCCTGGTTGAGCTAATTCATGGCTGGAAAGCGGAGTCTGGCACCTTGGACACCACGGCACAATTTTAAAAGATCTGACTAATAGTTTTTTATTAGCTATCTGCTTTAAAACCCACCACAAACTTTCAATATAGGGATTGCTATACGTAACATAAGGATTTTTCATATCCAACCAAAAAGCCACTCTGTCCGTAAGCCTTTCCCATTCATCTTTATATTTCCAAACCGAAGCCTTGGCTTTTTCATTGAATTCGGCAATGCCGAATTTTTCAATATCCTGCTTTCCTTTAAAACCAAGCTCTTTTTCTATTTCAATTTCTACCGGCAATCCGTGCGTATCCCAACCCGCTTTTCTTGGAACAAAATATCCGCGCATTGTTTTGTAGCGTGGCATTACATCTTTAAACGCCCTGCCCTCTAGATGGTGAATACCCGGCTTGCCATTGGCAGTCGGCGGACCCTCAAAAAAATTATATTGTTTTCCGCCTTCACGAATCTTTAATGATTTTTCAAAGATTTGGTTTTCTTTCCAAAATTTAAGGACTTTTTCTTCAAGCTCCGGCAATTTGAATTCTTTTAGTTTTCTTAGCATTCTTACATTCTAATAAAAAAACCGCCTAATGAAAAGGCGGGTTTTTTATTTTATATTTACATTCTTTCCGTCACCCTAATACTTAATATAAAAAATCCGTATATATGCGACTTTTTTCTATACTTTTCTCTAGAGATCTTGCCAATTCTAGAAAGTTTAAGTTTATAAACAAAGTCTCTTCTTCAAATTTTAAAAATGTTAATCCCATTACTCTAAAATTACTCATTTAACAATATAAAATGATATTTTTTAATATGTTATAGTAATAATATGAATAATAAATTAACTGAATATATACAAAGTTCTTTAAAAATTGGGAAAACAAAAGAGCAGATAAAGACCGAGTTATTATCGGCGGGCTGGAAAGATTCAGATATTAACGACGCAATATTACAAAGCGAGATTCCGCTTTGGGCTAAATTATCTTTTAAGGCAATTGGTATTTTTTGGTTTTTATTGGGTCTTTTTAGTATTTTGGGCTTAATATTTCCCGTCATTGATGATGTTAATTTCCTATTTTCCTATGATGCGCTGGGTTTTTATGGAATCATTTTACAATATTTAACTTTGGGAGTCGGTTTTTTATTGTTAAAGAGATGGGTCATTGTACTTTTTGGCTATATAGCCATTGCTAACCTCATATCTTTATTTATGGGAAAATCATTTGATGGTGTATCAGTAGTAGGTACTTTTGATTGGTTGTTTATGCTTTTGATAATAACTGTATTAATTTTTGCTATTTTCTTCCGTAAATATCTCGGGGGACGTTTTATTAATTACTTAATAATATTCATTTTTATTTTAGGAATTATTTCTTTTCAATTTGGAGTATATAATACCAGGCTTAATGAGAAGGGTGATGCTAGTGAATATTTAAAAAATTTACAGGAGTCAATTCAGTTACCGTCAGATCTTAACACTGCACAATAAAATCATTCATTTCGCTTTTCTGTGAAAAGCGGTCAGTTAGTATAAAAAGTTTGAAATAATTAATCAATATTATAAAACATGGTACTAAAAAATCTACTTTAAAACTAAATTGAGGGTCTGGGCAGCTATTATTAAAAATAAAAAAATAATTTTTATTTGCCCCTAAAAAGAAGATGGCGCCCGTGAAATGGTACCTAGTACCGTTTTAGAAAAATTCCTTTTGATTTGTGGCTCATTCTCTAAATAGAGCTCCACGGCTTCCTTAAGATTTTTTTGAGATTCCTCTATTGTCTTGCCTTGGCTGACAACTCCTAACTCCATACATCTGGCCACATACCATTTATTTTCTTTAGAAATTATTGTAGTAAATTTATAAGTCATATAATGATGTTAGCTTAATCAAACCTTGATAGTCAACTTAATGTGCTAGTTTATTTATTTGACTCAATATCTTTAACGGGGATATACTCCAGATAGAACGTTTAAATTCAGGAGGCATAATAATGAAAAACCACGCAATAACTCGCGGAGAACTTCTTAATCTTTTGACCAAAGAAGCTAAAAAATATCGGAAAGGGGCACTTTCGTCCGTTGAACGCAGCGGGCATATGAATAATCTTTCCCCTGAAGATATTTCAAAATTAAAAAAAGAACAGCAATTAACTCAAAAATTGATAGATGCCCTGCTCGTCGACTTTATAAATAGTGTCGGAATCGGTCAATGCCTAGATTATGGTCTTTACACCAAACATCTTAAATAAAAAACCTAAAACCGTCCCGCATTGCGAGGCGGTTTTTTCTTTTTCCCTATGACCTCAGTAAAATCTAAAACAAATCCCTACTATTCTTTTTCCCCCTATCTGTTTGTAAATTCTAAATTGTAAATTACTTTCTACATCCTCTCGGGAACTTTTATTCCTAATATTTCCAATCCGTTCTTCATAACTTGCATAAACGCCGAGGTTAAAACCACCTTATAGGGCGAATATTTATCTTTAACATCAACAATTTTCACTTTGGCATAGTAAGCATTAAAAACTCTGGCCAATTCTATTAAATACGTAGCTATATAATGAGGAGCTTGTTCTTTCCCGGATCTTTCCACTATTTCAGAAAAACGGCAAAGCATAGTTTCAACTTCGGAAACATCGCTAGTCATTACTTTAAGCAACGGTTTCACTTTTTCTGCCTTAGCTTTCTCCAAAATAGATTTAGCACGGGTATAAGCATATTGAAGATACGGTCCGGAATCACCCTCAAAAGAAATGGACTTTTCAAAATCAAAAATAATATCACCTCCTATCGCCTGTCTTAAAATGGAATATTTAATCGCGCCAATAGACACCACATCTTTAATTTCTTTTTTCTCCTTCTCGGTCAATTTTTGTTCTGCAATCTTTGCTTCAACTAATTTTTCTATTTCCTCCATCAAAGATTCAGCTGTAATTATGTTTCCGGAACGTGAAGACATTTTTCCGCTAGCAAAACGCATCATACCGTGGCCGATGTGTTTAGATATTTTGGCATACTCAGGAAAAATAAATTTCAAAGCCTTAAAAACCACCTGGAAATAAGCATTCTGCTCATTTGCGGTAACTACCAAAGAAGAAGTTAATCCTTTTTCGAGACCCATCTTCTTTTTAGCTAGACCAATATCTTTAGTTTCATAAGTCGGCAAGCCTTGAGAGCTTATAAATACCCTTGTATGAAGCCCGTATTTTTCTCCTTTGAAAATCACTGCACCCTCACTTTCTTCAAAAATACCTTTCTTTAAAAATTCTCTAACAATTTTTTCGCCATCAGAAATAACCGAAGACTCCAAAATAAAATGGTCGAATTTTGTGCCAAGTTTTTCGTATACCTCGTCAAAATGCTCCAAGCTCCATTTCTTTCCTTTTTTATATAAATTATTTATATCTTTATCGCTACCGTCGAATACTTTTTTATTTATGTCTTTTATTTCCTCGGCTGCGCATTTATTGTCTTCATATCTTTGAGAACCCAAAACATAAGCCCTGCCAATATAAGCAATTTTTTCAGATAATTTTGCGCTATCTTTTGGAAAACTATTTACCCCGTTAGAAGCAGGTCGCCCCAAGGTGACCGTAGCACCGCCTTCGGCGGGGCGGCTTCTAACGGGGTTAATATCCTGCAATATTCCCCAAATTGTTTTTGCCACGTGCAGGCCCACATCGCCCTGATAACAAACTCTGACTACTTTCGCTCCGTTCCATTCAAAAATTCGACAGAGTGATTCGCCTATGGCGTTACTCATCAAATGCCCGATATGAAATTCTTTGAAAGGATTCGGATCAGTATAGTCCACCAAGATTTTTTGGCCTTTCAAATTGTTGTTTTTGCCGTACTTATCTTTGTTTTTCAGGATCACCGGCAATTCCTTTTGAAATTCCTCCGGCTTCAGCCAAAAATTTATAAAACCCGGGACAGCGGCTTCTACTTTTTCAAAAATTACTTCTGAATCGCCCATTCGCCTATTCGCGCGAATAGGCGAATAAGAATCATTTATTTTTTCCGCTAATTCATTAGCAACTTTCAGCGGCGATCTTCCTTGAATCTTGGCCAGCTTAAAAGCCACATTTGAAGAATAATGCCCAAAACCTAACTTCTCCGAAGCCGATACGCCCATATCCACATTTTCCTTAATTATGCTTTTTAATATTTTTAATATTTTCTCGGTCATAATTAATCAACTAATAATTAATATACGAATTTTTTAGGAATTTACTGACCTCTGAGGACCTAAAATTCTGGGGATTTAATATCTGGATCCTCGGAGGTCTCATATTCATTCATAGTTAAATCATATCAGATGTTTTGACAAATTTCACGGATAGGAATAGCATCAAATTAGTTATTTTAAAGTTTGAGGAGGATAAAATGAAAACAGCAAGGAATGTGGCGTTGCTATTACTAGGTCTTTCAGCTGTTATGTTGCTTTACGGCTGCACTACATCAAAGAATGCGGGGAATGATACGGGTCTAACCACAATTACCTTAAAAGGAACTGTTCTTAGAGTCACTGCATTTAATGGTGAATCTTACCATTGCTATATAATCATAAATGCTGATAGTGGCCTCGAAGTCAGCGTCATGAGAAAGAATCTTGACTTATGCGAAAGATTCAAAAAAGGAGATAAGGTGACTTTTAGCAAAAGCTTTATTCAAAATAACGTTTCCTACTACGAGGAATTACAAAAGGAGATAAAGTAACTTTTAGCAAAAACTTAAGTAGGCCAATAATAAAACAATAAGTTTTACACTCAAAAGCCCCGTAACCGCGGGGCTTTTTATTTGGTCAGTAAGCGAATTACTATTATACTAAGATAATGAGCAAGCCAATTTTAGAAAATAAAAAAGCCCATTTTGATTATCAAATTTTAGAAACCTTTGAAGCAGGTATTTCTTTGACTGGCCAAGAAGTGAAATCCATTATGACCGGTAAAGCCAATATGGCAGGAGCTTTTGTGGTTGTCAGACCGGGCGATGCTTCACTGATAAACTTTAAAATACTTCCATACCAGCCGCTAAATGCGGGCGCGAATTTCCAAGAAGACCGATCCCGCAAACTCTTGCTTCATAAAGAGCAAATTGATTATTTAATAGGAAAAGCAAGGGAGGGCGGACTCGCCATCATTCCATTGACAATCTATAGGAAAAACGGCAAAATCAAGTTAGCTATCGGCTTAGCCAAACATAAATCAAAGCACGACAAGCGTGAAACAATCAAAAAGCGTGAAACACAGAGAGAAATGAAAAGAGTAGTAGGTTAGCGATTAGCGACTAGCCACTAGAGATAAAATCAAATGCCTTGGTATAATTCCGTTAGCCACTAGCTACTAACTACTAGTCGCTAGTTCACTGCCCTGGGGACGCTGGGCTTCGACGAACATTGAAAAATTAGAATCGAACCGAAGAGCAGAACTTCGAAGCGACTTCTTCACAAATATTTTCACTAATTGATAAGAAAATTTTAAGTTAAGTTCGAGAAACGACGACGAGGCTGTGGGTTTACCCACGCTGAGAAGGAGTGACAAAGAAATTAACAAAAATTTTCTTACCCCTTGGGAATTTTGATTTTACATCAATTTCAGCGTTACTCGTCGGAAATGTGGATAAACCACAATTTCCTCCTCGCGTCTTGAACTTAATACAAAATCAATAATTTCAATTTTGTGGAAACATTTGTGAAGAAGTCGCCTAATCTGCAAAACAGAAAAGTGCAAACTTTTCCTCAAAGTTACGAATGCCAGCAATGGCGTTTGCCTAACTTCTTCGCCCCTTTGAGGGCGAAGCATCCAAGCGCTTAATGCTCGCTAGGGCTGTCTTGGGTGTTATATTAGCGAGATGCTTTCTTATTGCTCCCACCAATAAGAACTAAGATTTGTTGGGATAGGTTAAAAAGTTTTCGCCAAGCTTTTACTTTTTAATCAAAACCAAGCATGGCTACGTTCGTACCAGTTCTAATTCGTAAACGATTCGGATGCGGGTTCAACTCCCGCCGTCTCCACAAAAACTAAAATTCTCCAATTATTGGAGAATTTTAGTTTTTGGATTTTTCTGAAAAGATTATTATTTTTCCCAAACAATATGTCCATTTATACCGTGCTTTTCATAAACTTCTAATACATCGGAACAAAATTCAATCAGCTCGTCGTTTTTCTATATGATATATTTCTTTCAAAATGGAATAATTTCGTCTTAAAGAATGCATCTCGCCCGCTTTAGTTACTAGCCCAATTTTAGCTAGTAAAATCTGTAAAGAGAATAATATTTCTCTTTTTACTAAATTTATTTTGTTTGGTTTTTCACTGTGTGTCTCAACAACTATGAAATTCCACTCTTCTTGATTAATAAATAATCCCATTTTGGGATTATACCGCAATAAGATATACAATACAAATAATGAGTATGGATAAATCAACACACACAAAAGACTATAAAGAAATAATCAATCGCCTAAAACAAGCGAGGATCGATGTTGAACTTTCTCAACAAATAGTCGCCGATAAACTAAGAAAGCCACAATCCTATATTTCAAAAATAGAGTCCGGCGAAAGACGACTTGATGTGGCAGAAATTAAGAAATTCTCTGCAATTTATAAAAAACCAATTGATTATTTTTTAAAATAACAATGACAACAAAAAACAAAATATCCAAAGAAGCAGTACATTACCTTCAATCTTCGAGAGATAAGATATTAGACTATTTGAATAAAATAGTTGATAGCAAAGATTTTAGTTATCGTACTTTTGGAACAGCTATTGAAGAACATCTTACTGATGTACTCGTTAAGATGTTTCGAAAAGGAGGATTTATAAAGAGTAATGCGGATTATGCTATTGCACCTAACAAAAATTATTTTCCCGACCTTGAATTAAAAACCATACCCCATATTGCTATCGAATTTAAGTCTGGTAATAAAAACCAATACAGAAAAGAAAAGTGGGTTATTGTTAAGAATAGCGAGAATGATATGGGTACGCTTAGTGAATGGCCGCGAAAAATTGCAAAATTTGGTGGAGAAAATATTTATTATATTTTTGTCATCTACAATTTCAATGACAAAACTAAAGAAGTTCTAGATGTTGTAGTAGCTCCATTTTACCAATTTATAGGACTTAATAGTGACGGACTTCTTAAATACAGAGAAAAAGATGGCAATCTACGACCAAAGAATTTTGGAGTAGAACCGCCTATCAAAACACTAAAACAGTTCGAGCAATTACTTAATAAAACTATAGTTTATAGATCAAAGCGTATTATTAAAAGACATAGACTTATTATTAAAAGGACATCAATCTCCTAAAAGAGAGTTGAGTTGGCCGTTTTATTGTTTTGTTGGGAGTATATTTCGGATTATCTATAGGATAAATTCTCTCATCTTCGGATATAGTTAGGTTTCGTAAATATTTTGATGCCGTTTCCAGTGTGTCGCTATTATATTTATAACCATTACTTAATCGATAATTCACCTTTTTAATCTTATCTGCAACAATTTTTTTGTATTTTTGGTCTATATCTATTCCAATATAATTCCTCCCAAGTCTTTTAGATGTAAGCGCCGTTGTCCCAGCTCCCATAAAAGGATCTAAAATTACATCTCCTTCGTCAGTTGTCATTAAAATTAAACGCTCTAATAGCGGCTCTGGAAGCTGACATGGGTGGGCATCTCGGCGGGTATTGTGCCTAATACGATGTATGTCTGCCCATACATCACTTAAGAGTGTTCCGTGAGGATTTATTTGGCTCTTTTTACCCCCATAATCTTTTATCATTTCTCCACAACTTCTACATTTTTTATGTGGCGATCTGAGCTCATGAAATTTAAATCCTTTAGGAATTTTCGTATAAAAAAGTATGCCATAATGAGCAGGTAATAATGTTTTGCCCAACGGCATACTCATCGAATCCCAAGCAATCCAGTGTTTAAAGACAGCAATTTTATTAAGATGATTTGCAAAATAGACTAACCATTTTGGAATATTGTGCACCAAAATTGAACCAGTGGGTTTTGTAATTCTAACCATCTCACTAAGCCATTGCTCGCACCACTTTATATAATCTTCGGCGGATTTTTTGTCCTTATAATTTCCATATTTTTTGTTTAGATTAAATGGCGGATCTGCAAATGTCACATCTATCGAATTATCGGGTATCTTTCGCATTTCTTCTATTGCATCTCCGCACAGAATTTCATTTAGAGGAAGCTCTTTGTATTTTTTAGTTTGTGATGATACCTCCGGCAAGACAATTGGAGTAGAGCTTTCCTCGCGAATAACATCTAGTACTATTCCTTGTATAGAAATATCCCGACCATTTCGCAAAATGATCGGCTCCATATTTTTATTAGCCGGTTGCAGACGAATATGTCCTCGCTCACGATAATACTTTTTTAATGTCACTTCGTGATTATCTATGAGCGCGACTACTTTCTGTCCATTCTCAGCAGTTTCCTGGTGCTTTACCAAAACAATGTCGCCATCATTTATATTTTCATCAATCATACTGTTGCCGACCACACGAAGCGCGTACACTTCCGACGAGAGAGGAAGCTTACTTTTTGAAACTGCGATCATTTCTTTTTCTTGAATTGCTTCAATTGGTTGTCCGGCGGCGATAGTTCCCAAAAGTGGAATTTTCACCATCGGTTCTTTAGAAGTAATGCTAATGGCACGAGCCTTATTTTCTATTTTCCCTAAATAACCCCCTTCTTTAAGTTTAGAAATATGATAATGAATAGTTGAAACAGAAGCGAGTTTAAGTCGCTTTCTGATCTCCTCAAACGAAGGAGCGTATCCTTTCTTTCGTGAATAACTTTCTACGAAGTCGAAGATTTCTTTTTGACGTTTTGTTAGCATGTATTTATATTTTTATATATTTGACTTATTTATTATACATCAATTATAATAGAACAAAAATAGAAAATCAAAAGCGAGTTATCCACAACTACATGGGACCAATTATTATTTTTGATAAATCCGTACTTGAAAGCCTGAATCCAGACGAGGCTGTTTGGCTTGACCAATTTTTTCTCACAAATATTACTCCTCTCTTTTTCGTTGAGACCCTTGCTGATCTTGAAAAAAAATCGCGATCCGAAAGAACTCCTGAAAACATTGTGAGTAATTTAGCTTACAAAACACCCGATTTGCATTCTAAAGCCAACGTCCATCATCTCACGCTACTTAAAGGAGAATTATCAGGACAAGGAGAAATAGATATGGAATATGGCCGACCTCATATTGGTGGCGGAAAATTCGTAGAACTAGGTGGTCAAACAGGTGCTTTATTTGAGGAATCTCCAGAAGAAGAGGCATTAAGAAGGTGGCGAGAACATAAATTTCTTGAACTAGAGCGATTTTACGCAAAGCAATGGCGTAAAAAATTAAGTAATATTGACCTTGAAGAAATATATTCTCATTATCAAACGCGTTTTGCCGGCCACCCAAAGCCAAAAACATTTGAGGAAATAAAAATATTAGTGGACAGACTTATCAATGATCCTAATCAGGAACAGATTCTAATAACTGGCCTTACTTCAATTGGTGTCACTCCAAAGTTTCAACAGGAAATAATTACCAGATGGCATGCATCGAGTCGTCCTTCAATTAGAAAATTTGCGCCATATTTCACGCACGTCTTAAGCGTTGATCTCGTTTTCTTATTCGGCATTGGCGCCGATTTGATAGGTCGAGGAAGACCCAGCCACAAAATAGATATAGCATACTTATACTATCTACCTTTTTGCATGGTATTCACATCGAATGACCACCTACATAAATCGTTGACCCCATTATTCCTGCGCCCTAATCAAAGTTTTGTATCCGGAAAAGAATTGAAAGCAGATTTAGGAAAACTTGACGCTCATTATGACGCTCTCCCGCAAGAGACTAAAACAAGGGGTGTATATTTTTTTGCACATTCTCCGCCACACGACACTTCCTTTTTAACCACACGGCTTTGGGATAAACATATGTCTCCGAGTTGGAGAGATAGAAAAACACCCGAACCAAAACCGAACAGCCCTATAGGAAAGGGGCTTATGGAGAAAATAAAAGAACTTGAGAAAAAAGCTAAAATTGAAGGGACAACTCAACCAAGCCGACCCGGAGAATCAGATCAAATGATTATCAGGAGAATGGTGAGTGCCAAGAGAGGAAAATGGACTCGTTTTCCACCAGAAGTTATGAACAGACGAAAAAATGCAGATGGAGATTGGGAAGATGCTCTATCCAATTAAAATCACCACCAAAAAACCCAAGCTAATTCTGAATTTTATTTTCATATCTACTAACCAAAAGAAGTGGCCTTCTTTTCTTTTTTATATTTATTGTCTAATATCAAGATATATGATGTCTAAAAAAGATGAATATAAAAAATCCCGTTATCGCGGGATTTTACTATTGACTTCTGCCCGCCATTCCCTAAACTGAAAAATATAAGGAATCTTTAAAAATTAAATAAAGGAAGGTGAGCTCAATGATTAGCGCGATAGTCTTTTTGTTGGTTTTAGGTATTCTGGTTTCTTTCCATGAATTAGGCCATTTGATCGTTGCTAAAATGTGCGGCATGAAAATAGACGCCTATTCTATTGGTTTCGGCCCAAAGCTGTTAAAAGTTAAAATGGGCGAAACCGAATATAGCTTGTCATTAATACAATTAGGCGGCTATATAAAGCCGGCTGGTCCTAATTTCAAGGAAGACGTCCAATCCGAAGACCCTGATAAAAACAGATATTTCGTCTGTAAGCCTGTTTGGAAAAGAGCCTTAGTGATCATAGCCGGTCCGGCATTTAATTTCCTGCTGGGATTTATTTTACTGACCGGAATGATATATTCTACCGGCACCGTCTCTGAAACAACAATGGTAATCGGAGAAGTCATGAAAAATTCTCCGGCCGTTAAGGCGGGAATTCAAAAGGGCGATCTAATTGTTGCAATTGATAAAGAAAAAATCACTGATTGGTTTACCTTGATATCTCTTATTCAGGAAAAGAAAGATCAAGAAATAATGCTGACGCTGAAAAGAAATGAAAGTGTTTTAAATATAAGCGTCAAGCCGGAATCTACAAAAGAAGGATTGGTTATCGGGATCGCGCCAACAGTTCAACGAAAAAAAGTAAAAGGCTTGGCGATATTGACCGAAGGATACAAAAAATTCGCAATTGTAACCAGACTTCAAATAAAGGGCATGGTTCAGATTTTCACGGGAAAAATTTCGTCTAAAAACATAGGCGGACCGATAGCTATCTTTAAAATAACCGACGATGCGACAAAAGAAGGTTTTTTGGCGCTTCTAGGACTTATGATTATTTTGAATATAGCCTTGGGACTTTTCAATCTTTTGCCAATTCCCGCTCTAGACGGAGGGCAATTACCCCTGCTTATCTTGGAAACGATTATCGGCCGACCTTTATCAAAAAAGGTCCAAAGCTCAATACAAATAGTCGGACTTAGCATAATAATGCTCATCCTTATCTTAGCTACATTCAATGATGTGTCTCGCTTGATACATCCCTAAATAACAACTGCCCTCCGGGGCAGTTTTTTTTATAAATCCCGCACCTATACATAGGTGCGGGGGGGTAAATAAAGTTGAAGTCTTTTCTTTTTTGTATTTATTACTTAATATCAATATATATGAAAGCCACTAAGAAGAATGCAAATACCCGACGCCCGGCTCTATTGGTAATAGTCAGGCATGCCGAATCTGAAAGAAATAAGATTAAAAAAGACCAAACCTATTTTGCCGACGAAGAAGCACGAAAAAACATAAAAGGCATTCCGGACAATAAAATTTCTTTAACAGACGAAGGCACGGAACAGGCAAGAAAAACTGGTTCGGCTTTATATAAACGTTTCGGGCATTTTGATTATGCTTATCACTCCGGCTATTTAAGAACAGAGCAAACACTGGAAAATATATTGAAAGCCTGGCCGGAAAAAAATAGAAATAAAATCAAAATCAGAAATAATCCCTTTATCAGAGAAAGGCACGGCGGATACACATACGATATGACGGAAAAAGAAGCCGCCCTTCATTTTCCTTGGTTAAAAGATTACTGGAAGACTTTTGGCGGATTTTTCGCACAACCTCCCGGAGGAGAAAGCCTGGCCAATGTCGTGGAAAGAGTTTATCTATTCATCAATATGCTTTTTAGGGACAGAGTCGGCCAAAAAGTTCTGATAGTAACGCACGGCGGAACATTACGATGTTTACGCTTCATCCTTGAACATTGGAATTATGACCAAGCGCTTAAATGGCCCGCGGGCGAATCCCCTAAAAACTGCGGCGTGACGGTTTATGAATATAATTCCAAAGAAAAAAGGCTGAAACTGAACGAATATAACAAAGTGTATTGGGGATGATTAAGGGATAGACAAAAATCATAAAATCTAATAGTATATATAAATTGATTAGAATCAACGAAAAAATAAACGTAAGGGAAGTAAGGGCTATAGATGAAACAGGCGCTAATTTAGGCGTCATTGAAACATCCGAAGCTCTTAGGCTCGCCAAGGAAAAAGGTTTAGACCTCGTTGAGATATCACCCATGGCTATTCCGCCAGTGGTAAAAATAATCAGTTTTGACAAATATCGCTACCAAGAAGAAAAAAAGTGGAAAAAGCAGCGCGCTACACAGAAAATTCAGGAAATGAAACAGGTTCAAATAAGCGTCAGGGAAGCTGTCCACGATTTAGGCGTAAAAGCCGTCAGAGTCAATAAATTTCTGGGCGAAGGAAATAAAGTGGAAGTATTGCTGAACTTGAGAGGCAGAGAAAAAGCCCACCAAGACCTAGCTAAAACAAAATTAAGGGATTTCATTAAAATGGTGGATCAGGAACATAAAATTTTATCAGATATAAAATGGACCGGCCGAGGATTCAATATACAAATAGTTTCCACAAAAAAATAACATAAAAAAATGAGAAAAAGTTTTTCAAAAAGAATCAGAATAACAAAAAATGGAAAGATGATGAGGCGTAAAATGGCGCAGGACCATTTTAGAGCCAATAAAAGCGGCAATAAAATTAGAAACAAGCGCGGAGCTTTGGGCACAAAGAAGGTTGATATCAAAGCTTTTCACAAATTAAAACATAAAGGAGTTCTAAAATAAATTTATGCCAAGGACAAAAGGCGGTATACATACAGCGCAAAAAAGAAAAAAGATATTAAAATACACCAAGGGATTCAAGTGGGATAGGAAGACCAAAAAAAGAGCCGCTAAAGAAGCGTTGCTTCATGCATGGACTCACGCTTTTTCAGGCAGAAAACAAAAAAAGCGCGACTTCAGAACTCTTTGGAATGTCCGCATAAACGCAGCTGCTAGAGAAAATGGAGTAAAATACAGTGTTCTTATAAACAAATTAAAAAAGGCTGATATTAAATTAGACAGAAAGATATTGGCTGACCTCGCTAGAAATAATCCGAAGATATTTGCCAAGATCATAGAGAAAGTAAACCCCCTCACCAAATAAGTTTAATCTTGAGAGGAAATTAATTGGTGCGGGGGTAAAGTAAAACATAATCCCCTCACTCAACTAGAGTGAGGGGATTTGTTATCATAAAGATATATGGATAAAAAACTAACAAAGGATCTATTTATTATTTCATTCAGCATAATAGTAGCTGTTATTTTGGTAAAAACCGATGCCATTATAAATTTAATAAACTCCTCTAAAGAATATGAGATTCTGGCCAGTTTTATCGCCGGAATTTTCTATACTTCAATTTTTACAGTCGTCCCCGCAACCGCGGCCATTATAGAAATAGCTCAAAAATCCAATCCATTTTTAATTGCGCTCGTGGGCGGTTTTGGGGCTCTCTTGGGTGACTACGTTATTTTTAGATATATAAGAGATAATATTTCCGGATATATTTCTTCAATTGCCCGAAAAATAAGACACGAATCAATTCTAGAATCAAAAATATTCAGTTTTTCCTTCGCTATTATTGGGGCTGTAATCGTAGCTAGCCCTCTTCCAGATGAGATTGGTTTGGCTTTAATGGGCATAACAAAAATGAGGACTTTATATTTCGTCCCCATTTCATATTTTCTAAACTCTATTGGAATTTTTGTTTTAGCACTGATAGGAAAAGTTATTTAGCTAGGGGTGCTCTATTGCCAGGGATATGATTCATTTGTCTTTTTAAGTGTTCGTTAGCCTTCTTTAAAATAAATTGACTATTTGGATGTTTTAAAAGCTTGATTGCATCCCTGAAAAGGAACCAGCCATAGCCCTCGTGCTCTTTAGATAGTTTAATTTCCGGCTTATTTGTTTCGGCTAAATAGAAAAGCACCAGTTTATAAACTTTATTACCCTCATGCTGGAACACATAGCGATCAGGCTCTTTGAAATTCCTGTCCATTCTCAAATTCATAGGCAAAATACCAGTCTCCTCGCCGGTTTCTCGAATGGCCGCCTCAAAACTTCGTTCATTGCTTTCTAATTTTCCTTTGGGAAAATTCCAATATCCCCTGCCCTGATAAAGCAATAGATATTTGGTTTCAACCTTGCCGTCTCTATCTTTTAACCTTTTATAAATTATTATTCCGGCTGATATTTCTCTCATTTAAGTAATTTTAACATCTTTTCCATCGGCCAGGCTTAAAAAATTCCTAATTGACCTAATTGCTCTAATTGACCTAAACATAAATCTTATTTTTGGGTTTTGGGGCTTGAGTCATTATTTAGAAATTAGAAATTAGAAATTAGAAATTAGAAATTTTGTATTTATAATTTATTTCCACCTTTTAACATAGACAACATTTTATCAACACCCCATGCGTTAATTATATCCCGTTTGGTCGCCCATCCCCGGCGCGCTTGCGCAATGCCGTATTCGGCATAATCCAAATGGCCCAAAAGATGCGAGTCGGTGTCTATGCTCATTTTTACGCCCGCCTCCACGCATTTTTTAATATACTCATCTTTCAAATCTAAGCGATTAGGGAAGGAATTTATTTCTAAAATCGTTCCAGTTTCCTTCGCGGTTTTGATAAGCTCATCAACGTCAACCTTATACGGCTCACGCTGATTTATAATCCTACCGGTTGGATGACAAACAATATCCACATTTTTATTTCGCATTGCTTTTTTAATTCTCGCGGTTTGTTCCTCTTGAGATAAATTAAAGGCCGAATGCACTGAAGCGCCCACAACATCAAATTGTTTTAAAGTTTCATCAGCAAAATCCATTGAGCCGTCTTTCAAAATATCGCATTCGGTTCCTTTGAGAACTTTAAACTTTGAACTTTCAACTTTTAACTTGCGGTTGACCGCGTCTATCTCTTTCCATTGCTGTTTCAGCCGTTTTTCGTCTAAGCCATGCGCAACCCCCAGATGTTTTGAGTGATCAGAAATAACAATATATTTCAGGCCTCTTTCCATCGCCACCCGCGCCATTTCTTCAATTGAATTAGATCCATCAGACCAAGTTGAATGAACGTGTAAATCGCCCAATAAATCTTTATAAGCAATTAATTTCGGCAATTTATTATTTTTTGACGCTTTAATTTCTCCTCTCATTTCCCGCATTTCCGGTTCTATATAAGCTAAACCAAGTTTTGTATAAATCTCTTCTTCAGTTTTTCCAACAATTTGTTTCCACAATTTTTCATCTTCTAAAATTTTTGCATTTTGATTTGTAATTTTGATTTTTGATTTTTGATTTTTGATTTTGAATAACCCATATTCATTCAATTTATAGCCTTTTTTAATCGCTATCTCCCGTAAGGCTATATTATGCTCTTTTGAACCAGTAAAATAATTTAGAGCCGCTCCGTATGATTCAGGTGGTACCACTCTTAAATCGGCATCTAGTCCATTTTTTAATTTAACAGACGACTTAGTTGTTCCATAAGCAAAAACTTTTTCCACTTCCGGCATATTGGTAAAAAAATCCATGATCGGTTTGGAATTTTTGGAAATAACCAAAATATCAATATCCCCGATAGTTTCTTTTTTGCGCCGCACGGAACCGGCAATATCCACCCGTTCCACGCCTTTGATTATTTTCAATTTATCTTCAAGTTTTTTTATTTCCGGCATTATAAAACCCAATATCATCCTGCCACCGGATTTTTTATGAAACTCTATGCTTTTTAAAATTTTTTCCTGGCTTTTCTCGCCAAAACCCTCAAGTCCGCTGATCTTATTTTTACTTAAGGCGATCTCCAGATCATTCAAATTTTTAATGTCTAATTTTTCATAAAGATGGCGAACTGTTTTAGGGCCAACGCCCTCAATGTTCATAAGCTCATCAATTTTTACCGGCCATTTTTTCTTAAGATCTTCAAGGTATTTTATTTTTCCTGTTTTCAAAAATTCTTCAATTTTTTCAGCGATAGAAACACCAACGCCTGGAATATTTTCAAGCGCTTTCAACCCGCCCTGCAAATACAAATCAAAAACGTCTTCGCTCAAATCAAAAATAACCCCAGCAACTTTTTCATACGCTCTCGGCTTAAAAGCTACCCCTTCCATTTCAAGGAAATAGCCGATCTGATTGCAAACAAGAGCGATCTCTTTATTATTTTTGTATGTTAGCTGGGCCATGATCTCTCAAAATACCTTCGCCAAGACTCATCTTGCGCGGCGGAATAATTAAATTCGGCGCCAAAATTAAAAATATAACCGAAGATAGGCCTAAAAATCCTCCAATTAAAAATATTAAATTAAATCCTAAACTTGCCAGCCATCCGCTGATTAATCCTGTAATGCCGATAGCGAAACCGGCCGAAGTGCTGGCTAGCGCCCATTCAAAAGCCACTTTATCCCTATCTAAATGACGGGAAAGTATGGCTGTCCATGCCGGAACATAAAGAGCGAAAGCAATGGCTTTAAAAACTTGAATTAAATAAAGATGCCAAACTTGGGTAACCGCCATAAAAGAAAACAAAGTAAGCGAGGCCAATAAAACACCAACTACTAATGCATAAAAATCGTCCTTTTCTCCATCTGTTTTATCCAGGTATATTGAAATTGGAATCTGAAGAGTGGATTTTACTATCCAATAGATCGCGGCCATTATACCAACCGTCATCACGGTCGCCCCGGAAATATTTCTGGTAACAAACACGGCAAAAAGAGGATCTAAAAGCCCCCATCCCGCCAAAAAAGTAAGATCCGATAAAATAAAATATTTTACCACCTTATTAACGTTTAATTTAAAATCAATATTTATTTTCATTGTTTTGTATTATGTCTACCGCCTGACTGCTCGGATGCGTGTTTCGCTCTGGAGGCGCGCTCCCCGTTTGCGCGATTTAGCAAAGCGGTTGTTGCGCTTTCTGCGCGCCTCTGTCTGCGGAACTGCAGTCGGGCGGGTAGGCGGTAGTACAAATTAATTTTTTGCCATTTAACATATTTTCGTGTTAAAAATTATCGCTTGCTTTTGATTCAAAAACAAGTTCCTCGCCCTTAACCGAAATCAACAAACTGCCTCCTTTTTTTATTTCATTTTTAAGTATTTTTTCGGCCAAAACGCTCCTGACTTTGTCCGAAATGACTCCACGCAAAGGCCTGGCGCCAAAAACCGGATCATAACCCCAAATAGATATTTTTTTGACCGCTTCATCGGTAAATTTTATTGCCATATTATGGCTATCCATCACGTCTTTAGCCAAACCGGATAATAAAATTTTCGCCACAGCCGTAATATCGTCCTTGGATAAATCCTTGAAAACAATGATTCCGGAAAAACGATTGATAAGTTCGGGCTTAAAATATTCAGTCAATTTTTTCTTAACCTCATCTCTTAATTGAGCCATTGATTTGCCACGTTCAATTTCTTCTTTTATAAAATTAGAGCTGGCGTTTGATGTCGCAATGATAATGGTATTAGAAAAATCCGCCACCTTGCCGAAGTTATCGGTCAATCTGCCGTCATCAAAAACCTGTAAGAAAATATTTAAAATATCCGGATGGGCTTTTTCAAATTCATCCAAAAGAATAAGGCTGTACGGCTTTTTCATTACCGCCTCGGTTAAATTACCTATCATTGTCCCGTCCGGCGAACCGATAAATTTAAAGATGCTTTGTTTGTCCTGATATTCGGACATATCAAAACGGATCATAGCATCGCTGGAGCCAAATTGGATATTGGTCAGTATCTTGGCAAGTTCTGTTTTACCGACACCGGTCGGACCCACGAAAAGAAAAGTGGAAATTGGTCCGCCCTTCCTGGAAAGTCCGCTCCTGTACTCTCTTAAGGCTCTGGACACTGCTTTCACGGCCTCATCTTGATCAATATATTTTTGATGAATGATATTTTCCAAATTCAAAAGCTTGGTGGCTTCCACTTCTTTAGCTTGTCTTAACGGGATAGAAATCTTGCGCTGGGCAATATCTAAAACATCATCGCCATTTAAAACTTTGTCTCCTTTATCCTTGGCATTTGAAAGCGATTCTTTGAGCAGTTCTTCGGAACTGGTGAGGAGCGATTTATCTTTAAAATATTTAGAGGATAAATTTACCGCTTGCTTTATGGCATTAAAATTTATAGTTGTTTTAAATTGCTTTTCCAACATTAAGCTTTTATAAACTAAAAGCTTCATGGCTTCAGCAACGGAAATATCCAGAACGTTTATTGTTTCAAAAACCTCAATAAATTGACCCTGATTTTCAGACATCTGCTTCAATTCCTTTGGAATAGTGGTAGCTATTACTGAAAAGGCGCTGGAATTAAAAGACGGCAAAAAAATATCTGCCGCGTTAAGACCGGCTTTTCCGGACATTTTTATTAAATTATGAACTTCGGGTATATATAAAATTACATTACCGGCGTTAACGATCTCATTGACCACCTTATTGACCCTATTTTGGATCTCGGTCTGCTCAACGCCGGTAAGCAGATCGTTGACCCTAAGCTCCACAACTCTCTTATCAAAAAGCTG
>ERZ1292630.830-Hain-H41-02um-R3-830-length-31447-cov-6_pt2 | contig 21999 bp, 15 predicted proteins | sample MGYA00564408_ERZ1292630 | MGnify/ENA primary metagenome ERZ1292630 (study PRJEB36523, sample SAMEA6512641) | groundwater metagenome | collected 2019-01-08 | study: AquaDiva: Metagenomics assemblies of 32 groundwater samples
CCGTAACCCTGAATGGTGCGGCCACCAGTTCCGTCCTGGCGTTCACCAACGCGGGCACGCTGACGGGGACCATAACCGTGACCGGATCGGCGGAGATTCAGGTGGACGGGGCGAGCACAATCACCTCGATTGACCACAACGCCACGGCGCTGGTCTTGGACGTCAATGAAAGCGCGACGATTACGACTCTGGACGCTGCGGGAGCGACGGCAACCACAATTGACATCGCCTCCGGCAAAACGCTTACGACGACGGCGACCATGGCGGCCAATACGTTGACGCTGACCGGGACCGGCACTGTCTCACGTATCGACGCGACCACGGGCACGATCACCGACAACGGGGGAACCACGGTCTCGGACCTTCGGGCGACGTTTGGTTCCGGCGGCACCTTTACTTGGGGCGGAACGGGCAGCGGGACGATCACGACGCTGGCGAACGCCCTTCCGGGCGCGGGCGAAACGCTCAACAAAATCGGCACGGGCACCCTGACGATCGCCAGCGGATTCACCACGGCCTTCGCCAACGCCGCGGGCGTCAAGCTCGACATCGACGCGGGAACCGTCGTCCTCGGTTCTGCCGGAACCAATGACGACGTCACCTTCAATGACGACGCGGACGAGATCACCGTGGCAAGCGGGGCGACGCTGACGACCTATGGAAGTTTCTCCGTCGGCGCAGCCGGTACGAACGTGAACCTCGATGCGGCTGCCGGTTCGACGGTCAATCTGAGTTCAACCGCGGGGGCAGAATCGTTCACGGGCGCCGCGGACGACGACTACAACCTGCTGGGCACGGTCAACATCAATGGAACCAACAGCGACTACACGATCAACGACGCGTTCAACTACAAATTCGGAAGCATCAGTATCAACACGACCGGTTCTTTGATCAACAACCAACCGAGCGGCGAAATGAAGTTCGTGCCCAGCTCGGTCGTCACCTTGAGCGGGAGCGCGATCTTCACCGTGAACGGGCAATCGTCCGCTACGTTGATTATCATGGATACGACCACCGGAGCCGGGGCGTTCACGGTTGATCGCACGACTTCGACTTCCTCCGCCAACGTAACCATCCACAACGTTTCGTTGAACCGGTCAACGTATACGAGCAGTTCAGGGCTGCCCGCAGGGTGCGAACTCACCCTTTCTAGCGTCGAACTCGGGACCGGGTTGACCAACTGGGTGGGCTGCTCATACGGAAGCGGCGGAGGTTCCACCACCGGAGGCGGAACAACAACCCCCACCCCGCATCCGGTTGTTGTTCCGCCCCCTGACACCGGAACCACACCCGACACGCCGGGGGATACGGTAACCGACACCACGGGACCGTTAGACAACGTACCCGCAACGGACCAAGTTGCCGACGACGGCTCGGCCGAAGTAAACACTGATTCCTTGTCCGTGAGCATGGATGGATTGTTAAGCGGCACGCGTGTGTCATTGCAATCGGACGACAGCGGCGTCTCGACGCTTACCATCGGTGAGGAGCAGGATCCGGACTTGACCGTGGTCTTGGCGGGGTTTGAACAGGGGGCCAATCTGGACCTGTTCGCGGCCGCCAACGGGGACCAAATCCTCACCATGAGCAACCCTGGTGGCAACGAAGTCCCGACCTTGCTGGTGAAAAGTGGGACCGGACATTCGGGAATTCGCGTGACCATCGATGGCGACGGAAACCAAGACGTCGCTGTGAACGGGGACGACGGATCATCCATCATTCTGGACTTAAACGCCGTGGCGCAGAGCGCCACGGTCGGCGTTGGTTCGGATGATCAAGGGAACGTGAGCCTCAGCGTTTCCGATGGTACGGGCGAGAACATGGACACGTTCCTCACGATGTCCAAAACGCTCATGGTCGTCACCGTCGGCATGATCTACGACGAGGACCCGCCGGCTAACCCTTCCGCCCGAATCAAGACCGGCTTCCCGGGACTCCAAGACGAAGAGAGTCTCGGCGGCAGCGTTACGCTGTCGGCCTCGGGACTAACCGACGAAAGCATCATCAGCTTGGCCCTGACCTATGAGGATTCCGATCTCCTGGGCGTGGAGGAGACGGACCTACGGTTACACAGGTTCAGCCCCGATTCCGACCTATACGAGCCGGCAGGGACAAGTGACGTCGGCGTGGGCGCTCCCACGGGGGTCTTGGGCGATTACGGGGTCGACGTTGCCTCGAATTCGGCTTGGGCCGAGGTGGCCTCGCTGGGGAAATTCGCTATCGGAGTGCCGGTGTCCATGCGGCCGACCGAGGACGAAATCGTCACGCCCCTGGACGCCCTCGGTCCTGCGGCATGTGGAACCGGCGGGATGTGCGGCGCGATGGGCCTGATTACGATACCAATGAGTTACTTGGGGCTGATTGGGCTGCGTCGTTCCATGCGCCGCCGACCAGCCGAATGTCAATAAGACTAGTGCTCCGTCGCACCTAAAATTTCGGGTATAGCCGACGGAGTTTGATGCGGGCGTCGACGGTGGTGAACTGCCAATCAATCTTCGCCGTTCCGTCGTTGCGCCCTTGCTCCCAAGCGCCGGCTTTTACGGTCAGTTCGCTCTTTTCGCCAATCCGCTCGCCCACGCACTGCCGGTTCAACACGCCCAGAAAGACGCCTCCTCCTTCGGGGAACTTCCACAAGATCTCAGGCTACCTCAGCCATCGGTCCGATACTTGATTTCGTCAAGGCGCTCGTGCGTGAGCGCTCTGGCCGCCAAACGCCGAAACGCGGGTGGACGGTATTTGCGGTGAATACAACTGCGACTTCAGCCGATATGGAAGTATTCGCGGCGGAATGGCCGGTTGGCGGAATCGCAAGCGGAGCCGAAAGGTCCCTTCTGACCGCAGGATTTCGGCCCGGTTCTCGTGACGATCGTACGGAACGCACAGGAGCCCGAAAAAAACCGCAGTACCGAGGTCTCCGTCCGCGCCGGGTTCCGCATGAGCCGACACCTTCTCAGTGGTGTGTCTACACCGACACTGCCGCAGGATGACATCTATCTGGAGAAACAAAATGGCTGCTTTCGTGAAGCGGTTCACCGGTCTTTGGATCACACTTTTCTGTTTTTTCTGCATGGGCTGCGAGCAAACGCCCATCGGCGGCGGACCCGTTGATACCGGCGGAGGCGATGATGGAAACAACAACGCGGCCGGCGATGTAGTCAGCTTCGAAAGCGGCGGGGTTTCGCTCAACGCGCGAACCATCGACGACGGCGGGGCCCAGAGCACATCCATCTCACAAGGCGGCCAAACGGTCGTACAGATGCGAACGACGCTCAACGACCTGACGGTCAGCTTCCCCACCCAAGGGGAGAACGTGCAGTCCGTGATCGAGTTCACCACGCCGCTGGAAGGTCAGCCGTCGGAATTCGCCCTCAACCGGCTGGCCACGCTCATCGCCGCTGAGACTTTCTATGTTCCGGACGAGTCGCGCCAGGACAGTCCCGGTTGCGACTGGTTCCCGGACACGCGCTGCACGCTGCGCTGCTGCGCCGATCACGATCGGTGCTACGCGGAAAACAGTTGCAGCTTCACGTCGTGGCTTCCGCTTGTCGGATCGGATGCCTGCGACAACTGCAATTCGCTCGCCGCGTCGTGCATCCTCCTGGGTTGTTCCGTGGCGGGCATCGAGACCAATCCGGAAAGCGACGTTTGTTACGACGCGTCGTGCCGCATGAGCTATGATTGTCCGGAGTTCAATTGTGACTGCCCGAGCCCGTGCGCGGCGCCCACAAGCTGCGGCAACGGCACTTGTGAGGTGGGCGAAGACGCGGACAATTGCGCCAGCGATTGCGCTTCGGGACTGGGTGTGAATATCTGCTGCTTCACAACCGACAACTGCCCCACCGAAACGCCGACGTCGTGTCCTGGCGGTTGTTGCTGCTGCGGGTTGGGTGAGGTTTGCGGCCCGGGCAATCTATGCACGACCGGAATCGAGGCCAAGGATCGCAACGGCGACGCCTCCCCCATCGAAAGCAACGGCCCCGAACTGAAGCGCCGAATGACCGAAGCGCAGCGGGAGTAGCTTGCGCGGGAATACGACTCGGCTTTACCGTTCGCTGCCTTGCGCGGTTGCGTGCGGCGCGCTGATCCCGCTGTCAGGCGGATGCGGCGCCGACCCTTGGTCCGCGCATCCAACACCTGTTGACATCGCGGTCATCTCGTTGACCCCGGGCATCGTGAATCGCGAAGCGCTCGCTCAAGCCGCCCGCCTTTTTTACGCCGAATACCCCGACGATTTCGACATGATCGTGTTGTGGAGCGCGCCGGAGTTTGCCCCGGGGTATTCGTTCTATCTGCCGGTTCAAAACGACGTGCCCGGTATCGGGCAGGCCCACTTCGGTCGCGAGTTCTTCAACGACAGCGCGGAGTTCGGCAGCACGCGCTTGCAGGGGATCATCTGGATGAGTCCCGATTGGCGGACCAAGGATGCTTCGGCCGAAGACCCGGCCTCGGCGCTTGGAACACTCGCCCACGAGACAGCGCATCGCTGGGCCGCGGCGCCATACTTTGCCGAGGATAACGGCCACCTATCGGACGGGCTTCTTGCCGGCACAGCCCATTGGGGCTTCTTTTTGGATACCGGCAGTTCCCCCTTGGGGGGAAACCGTTGGGAGCACGTAAAAGGTTCGCTGTATCGGGCCACGCCGGTCCGGACCACACTGTTTTGCGATCTCGATCTGTATTTGATGGGGTTGATAACCGCGGACGATGTTCCACCTATCATGCTACTGACCCGGCCGCGCACCGAAACCGGTGAGCCGGACACGCGATTCCGCGTCGACTCCGGCCGGGTAACGGAATTGATTACGATCGCCGCCGACGCCGAGTCTGTCACGATTTCGCAGATTGTAGCGGCCGAGGGATTGCGCCGAGCCGACGAAGGCTTCGCCGCCGCCGAGATACGCCAGGCCTGGGTCTATGTGGTTTCGGAAGCCGCGAGCCCTCCCGACAGCGACCTTGAGAAACTGGAAGCCATGCAAGCCCGCTGGAGCCGATTCTTTGATACGGCGACGCGTGGTCTCGGCAGCGTAACGACGGTACTACAACCGGGCCGAACCGCACGCGACAAACGGTTCCATGCGACCGAGCTGCGCTAGGCCGCCTTTGAGTGCAACGCCGAGCCGGGTCGGTCGGATCATCGACCCGACGCTGAGCCCCGGCGTTCACGCCGGGCGGAATCCGCCCCGCATGAATGCGGGGGCTCGGGGAATTCTTGACACCCACGCCCTTGGTCTCCTTCCCGTCGTGCCGGAGCCTGTCTGCCGAAGGCGGATGCCTTGGCGCCTCTCGTCGTTGATGCCGCTGCGCCACGCCCATTCTGAAACGCGCCTGGGACGATGCTATAATCTCCCCATGCCCGGCCTTGTTCTCATCGACGGCAACAACCTCCTGCACGCCATGCACGCCCACGCCCCCATCCCCCACGTCGGCCGCGAAACGCTCGTGAAAATCGTCGAGCGCTGGGCCCGCGGCGGCGACGAATCCGTTACGATCGTATTCGACGGACCGACGCCGTACGGCGCGCTAAGAAAACAAATGACCTCGAAGCGGATTGAAGTTCGCTTTGCTGCTCCCGCGACCGCCGACGACGTGATCGTCGCGACGATCCTGCGCGAGCGCGACCCGGCCCGCGTGCTCGTCGTCAGCGACGACACGGCCATCCGTCACGAAGCCCGCGCCCGCCGGTGCCGACACGCCGGCACGGTTGCCTTTATCGCCGAACTCTTTCCGCCCGGTGCAAAACCGGAAGGTGAACGACGCCCGCAACGCGGCGAAAAACCGCCTGCAATCTCCGACAAGGAAAAACAAGAATGGCTCGATATCTTCGACGACGGCAAGGACGACGATCCCTTCGACGCGATGACGCGGTGACAGATCAGGTGCATTACGATTCAATTGTTCATTCGCTGTAAACAATTACGCGCAACGCCTCTTCCAGCGTCGTCAGGCCTTCGCGGACCTTCGTCATCGCGTCGTCACGGAGGATGATCGCGCCGTGCTCCTTTGCGTAGCTCTGCATCACGTCGGTCGTCGCCTTGGCGGTGACCAAGTCCGCGAGGCCCATGTCAAATGGTACGTATTCAAAGACGCCGATCCGGTCGAAGTACCCGCTGCGCGAACATCGCGAGCAGCCCACGCCGCGATAGATGCGAACGCCGAATTGTTGCGGTGGTATGCCCATGATCTTCCGTTCGGCCTCGGTCGGCTCATACGCCTGTTTGCAGTTCGTGCAAATCTTTCGCACGAGTCGCTGGGCCATCACCCCGATCAGCCCGCTCGCAACCAGGTACGGTTCGCAGCCCATGTCGAGAAGCCGCGTCACCGCCCCCGCGGCCGAGTTCGTGTGCAGCGTGGCGAACACGAGATGCCCCGTCAGCGAAGCCTCCAGGGCGAGGTGGGCCGTCTCCGCGTCGCGGATTTCGCCCACCATGATGACGTCGGGATTGTGCCGCAGAATGCTGCGCAGCGCCTGCGAAAACGAAACGCCGTACTCCGCATCAACGGCGACCTGATTGACGCCCGGGATGTGGTACTCGACCGGGTCTTCGATGGTGATGATGTGCCGATCGACCGTGTTGATGCTCTGCAATGCGACGTACAGCGTCGTGGTCTTGCCGCTGCCGGTCGGGCCGGTCAACAGGATGATCCCGTGCGGGCGGTGGATAAGCTTCTCGAACTCAGGCCGAAGCTCCAACCCCATTCCCAACGCTTCGAGGTCCAGCCGCGAGCGATCCTGCGAAAGCAGCCGGAGCGTCACGCGTTCACCGCGCGAGGTCGGGATCACGGCCACGCGAATGTCAATTTCCTGATCGAAGCTATGCTGGGAAAAGCGCCCGTCCTGCGGCCTGCGACGCTCGGTGATATCGAGGTTCGCCAGCACCTTCACGCGAGAAATCATCGGATTGGCGGTTTCGACCGGATAGGCTCGGGCCTCGATCATGCTGCCATCGATGCGAAAGCGAACGCGGAAACGGTCGTCTTCCGGCTCCAAATGAATATCACTGGCCCGGCGATCGACGGCCTCGTCGACGATGCTGCCCAATTCCTGAACGATGTTGATTTCACTTGCGGGAGGCGTTCGCGCGACGGCCGGCGCGGGGCCCGCGCTCGCTTCCGAGACGAGCCGTATCGCACCGGCGGAAGCGATTGTCGGCGGAGCGACCTTGGGCGATGAAAAACTTGATTTTGGCGACGGCTCCGAAACCACCCCCCGCGCCCGCGCCCGGCCGTAGATTTCGTCGATGGCCTCGCGGATTTGATAGCGCGGGCTGACCACGAACTGCACCGACCGCTCGTAGCGAGGCTCCACCGCCGCTCGCACCGTCGGATCGACCGGATCGGCCATCGCGACGACGAGCACGCCCGACACCTCGCCGTAGACGATGCACTCCTTTCGCCGCGCGATATTCTCCGGCAAGGTCAGCACCCACTCGGCCATCGGACGGCGCCGCAAGAGATCCAGAAACCGCAATCCGCTCAGTTCCGCGTAGGCCTGGGCTACGCCCGCGTCGCTGATCCAGTCGTGCGTGAGCAGCACTTCCACCAGCGGCAGGCCCATCACTTCGGACTCGCGTCGCGCCTGCGCGAGGGCGACCGCGTTGACGGTCCCCGCGTCCAGGAGTTTCGAGGCGATGTCGAACTCACCGGCAGCCGCTGCAATCACTCGATCATCCGTCCGTATCCGAGCACCAGCGCGAGCGCGTCGTCGTCGCCCGCCGCACCGCCCATGTGCGCTGTCCAGACCTCCGCGATCTTCGACATGATCGCCGTCGCGGACGGCAGGTCTTCCAGTTCGAGCAGAGCATCATGAAGTCGTCGATCGCCGATCGCTTCGCCGCCCGTGTTGACGGCCTCGACAAAGCCGTCCGTCAAGCAAATGAGTCGGAAGGCGTCGGGCAAATCGACGCGGTTCACTCCGTAGGAGTAGTCTTTGTCCACGCCGAGGATGAGCGAGATTTGGTCGAGGCCGACGACCCGCCCGGGGCCGGCCAGCAGCATCGGATTGACGCCTCCGGCATTGATGTAGACAAGCTTTTTGGCCGACAGGTCGATCGCCACATAGACGCACGGCAGCACCTGCCGCGCCGGCGAGACCGCAATCATGCTGTTGATCGCATTGAAAACGCCGTCGGGCGCCATGAGTGCATCGGTCGATGCCGCCACCGCCGCCCGGATCGCGGACCCAACGGCGTGGCACTGCGCGACTCCCGGCACGCCGTGCCCGCCGCCGTCCAGGACGATGGCGAAGCAGCGTTGCTTGTCGATCGGCACAACCGTAGCGAAATCGCCGCAACGCACCTTGCCCGCGTAACACTTGACGGTGCAATCGAACGTGTCGCTCTGCGGCACCGGGTTGGTCAGCAGCGTCTGCAATCGGCGAATCGCCGTCATCCACGCCGCGCCCTCGCGGACCGCGGTGCGGGCGAGCTTTCTTGTCGATTCGGCCAGGCTCGCACCGAGACTCGCCCCGGCGGCGAGGCAATACTGCACCGCTGCATCGGGAAACGGCTTGCGCGACGCGGTCCGATCGACATAGAGCACGCCGACGACCTCCCCGCGCGCCGTCAGCGGCGCGACGACCGCCGTCACGGCGTAGCCGAGTTTGGCGTTCAATTGCCCGGCCGTCTGCGGGTACCGCCCGGCCGCCTGCTGCGTGAGAGGCGCGAGCGCGAAAAACTGGCTCACCGGCGTAAGCGGCACGCCGGCCGCGCGCTTGAGCGCCCGATGAGCGATCGGTCGCAGCTCGTTCTTGCCTTCGCCGCGCATAGCCACAAAGCCCCGGTCGGCCTGAAGGTCGTGTACGATGCTGCTCAGGGCGGCGCTGGCGATATCCTCGGGTCGGGCGAGAAGCGGCTGATCCCCGACCAATTGCGAAAGCTGTCCGATCTGAGCGATGGTCAGCGAAAGGGAGGCCTTGAGCTTCACCCATTCACAGTCGGGCGGCTCGGCGCGCTGGGGCGCGAGGAAGTCGAGATCAATCTGGTCGGACGAGACCGCGTCGTCCAGGAATTCGAGCACGCGATCGCCGGCGCGGATAATATCGCCGGGGCTGAGCAGGGTCTCATTGATCTGCTCGCCGTTGACCAACGTCTTGTTGCGGCTGCCCAGATCGCGAATGCGGAAACGCCCGTCGCCGGCGACGTCGAGCCGAAGATGCTCGCGGGAGATCATGTCCGAGTCGAGCACGAGTTGGCATGTCGGCGCTCGACCGATCACGAAGTGCTCGGAGTCCAGCGTGCGCGTCTGAATCCGCCCGGCGTCGTCGAGAAAACGAAGTGCAGCCATGGCGCGAACTATATCCCTCTTCTTAACCACCCGGCAAGCAGGTACACGGACACTACGGTCCCTCAAAAGGAGAGTCGGTACGAATCGCGAAGGTCTTACGCGCGTAAACCGGATGCTGGAAATCCCAGTCCTCGTAGGCCGATTCCAGCAAATCTGCGACGCTGGGTCGGATCAACCCCTCGAAGCGTTTTCGCCCGTTGCAGACGATGATTATCGGCTTTGTGAAGTCCGCTTGTCCGGGCGCCAGGCGAAGTTCCACGCCTCCGCAACGTCGAGTCTCGATCGTGATATTTTGACCGTCAATGCGTCCCCCGATGAAGGCCGACTTTTCGGCGATCGTGTCGGTGATGAAGCGATCGCGGTCCGTCGTTGGGGCCGGGACGATGGAGAGTTGGTCGTCTTCCCACACGTCGCCCGCGATTTCGGTCGCCCGAATCCACCCGCAATCGCCCTGCCCACGATAACGGAACCAGTGTTGGACTTGGGAGCGCACTCCGGAACGCCTCCCGTCAAGTATCGCTTCCGTCTCCTCTTCTGGAAGTTGAACCGACGTGTTCGCGGCGCCCGGCAACTCCACACCGACGATTGGAAGCGACGTGCGCTTGGCGAAATCGACGATCGCCCGATTGAACGCGGCAACCGGGGACACATCAGACGATCCATCCGCCCCCCCGGCGTTCCAAACCGACAACACGGACAGTTCGTTGAGGTTGGGCAGCAGAAGCGTGTAGGTCTGTTCGGGATAGGGAACGCGCGGAAACGAATCAACCGCGACCAAACCGACGAATTCGAATGAATACATGATGGCCGCCATCCAGGCCGCATCGCCGCCGGCTCCCGTACCGAATAGAAAAACCGAATCGGCGTCGACGTGAACGTGTTTGCGGATCTCTCGCAAGAGCGCCGGCAAGTCATTGGCGGCCGGAGTCCGTTCATGGAACATCCCGCCAATCGTTCTGTTGGGGGCGATCATCACGACCGGAGCGCACGCCGACCCCAACGCCAAGTTGGCGGCGTTGAGCGCGGATTGCGGAGTCTCGCCCGGCTTGGGCATGACAACAAGCAGTGGAAACGCGCGAACTGGCTCGTAGTCCGGCGGGAGGCGAAACGTCACTTCAACCGATTCGCTGGAGGGAAGCGGAATCGTCCACACGCCGCCTTCGGGTTGGTCCGACCAGAGGTGAACGTTTGGCAACTCACTCGCCACCTTGTCAATGTCGCCTTCGGCGGCACTTACAATCGCGGAAGCGGCTTGCGATCGGCCCTTGGAATCACCGCAACGATAATAGGTTTCGACCAACTCGCGCAAGCTTGGTTGCGATACCGCTTCGGCCTCGACTTGCGCAGGGGCGCTCGACCCGCCCCATGACAAAAATAAACCCATGACGACGGCGATGATTGCAATTGCGCCGCGCACGCGAACTTGGCGAACCACGCAGGACTCCTCAGGCCCGGAAAGCGGGCGCATCCGTAACACCGCTCGGATCACCCACGGTTTCGTGATCGTTGCCAAAACCAATAGAACCTCGTCGTGCTCGGCGTGCAATATTGAAATGATTGACAAACGGCCTCCGTCGTCGGAGCGACGGCATGGGGAACGCCCAACAAAGATTCCGCAAGTTACACTCCGACTTTACCGACAAGAAAGCGACGGCTCAAGGGGATAGGGGCATCGCAATCGGCATGTTTTCTCTTCCGTACGGCGCACTGAAAGAATCCATGCCCCCCTGGGCGGCACGATTCGCCCTAGCTGGTCCGCGAGCAGGGGTTACATTGACACCGCACGGACGGTGCCTATAATGCGTCCCTCAGCGGGGAGTACGAGCCTGCGGCCGAGTCCCGGTCGAAAGGCGGATCCACCCTTGCAGGCCGTAATATGCACGGCGAATTGGATGCCAACGACTGGTTGCCAAGAACCCCGGGGATTGGGTTTTTGGATCACAAAGGGGATTGCAGTGAATCGAGGTTCAGGAATGGCCGTCTTGACCATTACCGATTCCTCACGTGGTGGTTGGACCCGTGCGAATTGACCGGGTCATGACCGGGCGAAGCGGCCTGCCGCGGAGGCCGTGGTGCGCGATACGGAGCCTGCCAATGCTCTGAACGCGGTACCATCCGAAGGCGGCTGTTGCCCGTTTTCCGCGTGGGATCGCAGAGTTGCGCCCACGTTTTTTTTTGATGAGCGGAGCCGATCGAGCGGGCTTGGAAGGCGTGTTTGACATGTGACTCGGCGACTTGGAGTTTCGCGAGTCGCGTCGCCAGGCAGGCTGACTGGGATAACAGGATCGGACGCCGCAAGACAGGGAATGACCTCGACAACATGAATACGGACCTGATCAGATTTATCGACTCGATCAGTCGAGATAAGAACATCGAGAAAGAAAGCGTTTTCCAGGACCTCGAAGCCGCGATGATTTCGGCTGCGCGAAAAGCCTACGAGGAAATCGAAGACGTGCAGGTCGCCATTGATCGTCTGACGGGCGACATCACCGCGACCGTGGCGGGCAACCCGATCGACATGAAGTCGCTGGGGCGGATCGCGGCGCAGACGGCCAAACAAGTGATGATCCAGAAGATTCGCGAGGACGAACGGAACGCGATCTTCGAGGAGTTTTCGCAGCGGGTCGGACAGGTTGTGACGGGCACCGTCACTCGATTCGAGGGCGGCGGCATGGTCATCAACCTCGGGCGGACCGAGGCGTTTCTTCCGCGAAGTGAGCAGATTCCGGGGCAGGCACATCAGCCCGGCGATCGCGTGCGGGGCATGATCCTCGACGTCCGCGAAGAGCAGAATCAGGTGCGGATCGTTCTCACGCAGACGCACCCCGATTACATCCGGCGTCTGTTTGAGATGGAAGTTCCCGAAGTCGCGGAACGAATCATCGAAGTCCGGGCACTGGCTCGCGAAGCCGGGTATCGCACGAAGATCGCCGTATCGTCGATCGACTCCAAGGTTGACGCGGTCGGAGCGTGCGTCGGCGTTCGGGGCAGCCGCATCCGCAACATCGTCGATGAACTGGGCGGGGAAAAGATCGACATCGTCCGCTGGAACGAATCGTCGCAGGTTTTGATTTCGAATTCGCTCAAACCCGCGGAGGTCAAGGAAACGTTCCTGTGCTTTGAGCTTGGTCGTGCGACCGTCATCGTCGATGAGGATCAACTGTCGCTGGCGATCGGCAAGCGCGGTCAGAATGTTCGTCTGGCGGCGCGGCTCACGGGTTGGGACATCGACATTCTCACGCCTGCGGAATACGACAAGAACATTGACGACATCGAGCGCATTCTCAAGCAGATCGAAGGCGTCGAGGACGTTCTTCTCGACAAGCTGTTGGCGATCGGGATCGTGTCGCTTGGGGACCTGCCTGAGGTCGGGGCTGAGACCCTGGTGACGGAAATCGGCGTGGATGAAGCGCTCGCCGGCAAGATGATCGAGGTGGCTGCCGAAGCTGCGCCGCAGCTCGCCGCCGAAGCGGAGGCCGCCAAGGCAGCCGCCAAGCTCGCCGCCGGGCAGGCGGCTGCCGCCGCCGCTGCCGCCGCTCAGGCCGTAGCGGAAGGCCGAACCGGCGAAGGCGTCGAAGCGGTATCGGGCGAGGGCGTCCCCGCCGAACTGTCGGAAGCGCAGCGTGCCAAGCGCGAGACCGCGATGATTGCCGGACTTGCCGCGGAATGGCGTGCCGCCAAGAACGCCGATGCCGAAAAGGCTCCGGTGGGTAACCCGGATTCGGACTAGATGCGGACGTCGATCGGACGATTTGTGCCGGCCGACCTGAGGAATGAATGATTAACACGGAAGAGGTCGGCGTACGGAGATCGCCCTTGGCCGAGAAAATGAGAGTCCATATTCTCGCGAAGGAGCTCAACGTCTCCAGCAAGACCATCATCGACAAGTGCAAGGCCGAAGGCATTGACACCGTCAAGAACCATATGTCGACGCTCAGTGCGGGTCTGCACGCGACGATCATCGAGTGGTTCAGCGAGGGACAGCATGCAACCGCGCTGGAGACCGCCGAACCGATCGACCTGAAGAAAGTGCGGATTCGACGGCGTCCGAAATCCGACACCACGGCGGCTGCCGAGACCGGCAGACCCGGCGATGACGAACACGAGGATTCGGCGGTTGCGACGGAAGCATTGGAAGAGGAGTATGAGGCGGACGCCGGCGACACCGATCTGACCGAAAGCGCTGACGATGGATTGACCGCGGTCGCCGAAGAAGAGGCCGCAGTTGAAGCGGAGGAAACCGCCGAAACGATGCCCGCGACGGAGCAACCTGCGACCGGCGTCGGACAACCCGCGGCGCTGCAACCAACCGCTGCCGCCGCCACGCCGCCCGAGTCGACGAGGACTGCGCCGGTGGAGATCGAGGACGGCGCGCCGACCGGCATCGAAGAACCCGCCAAAGCGAAAGCCAAGCCTCGCAAGCCGGTGGTTCCCGCCGGTCCGCAAAACGTTCCGGCCGCTGCCAAGCTCCAGGGCCCCCGCGTCGTGCGTTACGAGGCGCCGGACTACGACGTCGCACCGCGGCGTCGTCCGGTCGGTAGCGCACCTCATGCGGGCGAACCGCGTCCCCCGGGCGGGCCGGGAAGTCCGCCGACCGACGCCGGAAAAGCTCCGGATAAAGACGCGGGGCGTCGCAAGGGGCGCTTCAACACACGCCGCGGCACCGGTCGTGTCGCGGAGTCCGGCGAGCAGCTTTCCGAATGGCGAGACCGCGATCTGCTCGAGCGTAAGGAGCGTCTGGCCGGTGCGACCGGTCGACGGATTCATCGGCGGCGTTCGCCAACGACGGGATCGATCCAATCGACCGCCCCCGCCGAGAAGACGCGCGCAACCGTGCATGAACCCGTGCGTATGAAGGAATTCTGCGGAGCGACGGGTCTGAACTTCATTCAGTTGTTCAAAGTGCTGCGCGACCAATACGGGATTATGGGCAACGTCAACATGACCATACCGACGGAGACGGCCCAGCTTCTCGCTCTGCACCACGGCATTGAGCTTGATGTCGTTCGGGCGCGCACGTCGCTCGATGAATTGCAGGAGGAATTCGCGAATCGGGAGCGGAAGCACCTCACTCCGAGACCGCCGGTCGTGACCATGCTCGGCCACGTAGACCACGGAAAAACGAGCCTTCTGGACGCCATTCGCAAGACACATGTCGCCGACGCCGAGGACGGCGGGATCACGCAACACATCGGTTCGTATCACATTGCAACGTCGCGCGGTCCGGTCACGTTTCTCGACACGCCGGGGCACGAAGCCTTCGCGGAAATGCGCGCCCGGGGCGCACAAATGACGGACGTGGTGGTGTTGGTCGTGGCGGCGGATGACGGCATCATGCCGCAAACCATTGAGGCGATCCGCCACGCCCAGGCCGCCAAGGTGCCGATCGTCGTCGCCCTGAACAAGATCGACCTAGGCGACCAGAACAAGCTGAAAATCTTCGGTCAATTGACCGAGCACGGCCTGACGCCCAGCGGCGAATGGGGCGGCGAGGTCGACGTTATCCCGACCTCCGCGACCACGGGTGAGGGCATACCGGAACTCGTCGAACACCTTGCCGACCTCAGCAGTCTGCTGGAGTTCAAGGCGGATTCGACGCTCCCCGCACTGGGCACCGTCGTCGAGGCAGCCATGAAGCCGGGCGTGGGTCCGATCATCCACGTCCTCGTCCAGGAAGGCACGCTGCACATCGGCGATTTTGTCGTTTGCGGCAATGCGTTCGGCAAGATTCGGGCGCTGCTCGGCGATCGGGGCAAGCGGATCGACTCGGCCGGACCGGGCATCCCGGTCGAGGTCTGGGGACTCGACGATGTGCCGATGGCGGGCGACCGTATTTACTGCGTCTCCAACACGCAGCGGGCGAAGAACATTGCTTCGGAGACCAAGCGTCTGCGCGTGGAGACGGGCCGACTCCAGACCCGCAAAGTCAAGTCGCTGGAGGAGATGTTCAAGCAGCGCGGGACGGAGGAGCTTCCGGAGCTGAACGTCATCATCAAGGCCGACGTGGACGGCAGCCTTGCGGCGCTGCGGCAGGCTCTCGGCGAGATTCCGTCGGACGAGGTGCGAATGACGATTCGCCATTCCGCCGTCGGGGCGGTGAACGACAGCGACATTCTGCTGGCGGAGACGTGCGACGGCGTGATCGTGGCGTTCCGCGTGGATGTTTCCGCGGGCGCCCGCCGCATGGCCGAACAGCACGGCGTCGACGTTCGGCCGTACCGCGTGATCTACGACGTGTGTGACGAAATCCGTAAGGCATTGTCGGGGATGCTGACGCCGGAGGAGCGGATCGAGTCGCGGGCGGCGGCGCAGGTGCGGCAGATCTTCCGCGTTACCAAGATCGGGGCCGTCGCAGGTTGTTATATTTCGCAGGGACCGCTGGAGCGCAACCAGTTGGCCAAAGTAGTGCGGGACGGCGTAGTGATCCGCCAGGGCTGCAAGATTTCATCGTTGCGGCATCTCAAGGACGATGTCCGCGAGGTTCGTGCCGGCATGGAGTGCGGCATCCGTTTGGAAGGATTCGACGACGTTCACGTCGGCGACGTCATCGAAACCTACGAGGTTATCAAGATCGCGAGAACGCTGTAGGCGTCGCCCGCATCCCGCCGCGGCGCGATTTTCGCGGGCGGGTTGCTTCGGCGGGAGCACCTGGCGAAACAGGACCGCTTCAGATCACGGCGTCGGCACGCTCATGATAGTATTCAAAGCCGAGTGCGGTCACACGGTTCGGGCGAAGGACGAGGATGCCGGCGGCATCGTGCGATGCTCGTATTGCGGTCGGAACGCGACGGTTCCCGAAACCGAAGACGCGAACCTCGATTTCCTACTCGGCGAAATCGAACAAACGGGAACACCGGTCGAGGAGCGGAAGCGCCGGCGGCGGCTGTTTCCGCGGCGTCGGGCCGTTCGCGGGCTACGAAAAGAACGGTCGTTCGATCCGTTCGGCATCATTCTTCGTCTCTGCTATTTTGCACTGCTGCTGGCCATCGTGATCGTCGTGGCGCGCAAGTTCGTCATACCGATGTTTGACGCCGAGGAACGCGCGCGGCGATTGGGGGCCACGGGTGTTGCTGCAACCGCACCGTCGAGTGAGCCCATGACGACCACGAAACACGCACGGCGCGACGGCCCCGGGTTGATCACGGAAAGCAGCCTGAGCGGGCTGTATGTAAGCTCTACGCCGAAGGGCGCGGAAGTCTATATCGTCGAAGAATCGAAAGCTCCGGCGTCCGGCCGGATTAGCCGGCTCGCCGCTTTGAGCGCGTTGCGCACCGACGGAATCATTTCAGGCGTCGCCGATGGAAAATATGTGGTCGAAGTTGCTTTTCCGTGGAACGATCCGAGCCTGAGCAATCCGAGCCTGAGCAACCACCAGGACTATTTGAACTTCAGGCGTTCGATCGAACGGGTGTCCGACGCGCAACGTAGACAACTGGTCGACGACTATTTCATCCCCGACGAAGCGACGGACGCCTTCGTGGTGGAGACGGATGACCGGATTTTCTTCGTCCGGCAATACCGGGGCGTGGACGTGCGTCAGGGGCGATCCAAGGGCGTTCGCTCGCTTTTTCTGCCCAGGCTCGGCAAGCGCGAGGGACGCCCGTTTTCGATCGAGCCGCTGGTGGTCGGTTACATTCCCGACGTTCGGGCCTACGCGTTCGATGAGGCGCATGTCCGCAACGAACTGAATTATTACGGCGTTGCGGAAACGGATGTGCGGTTCGTCATTGAAGCGTTGACTCGGATCGGCGTGATTCCGTACACGACGCCGGACAGGCGATTGCGGATGTTCAAGATCGACATTCATGACGGCGCGTTCACGGCCCGCGTTCTACGTGAGGCGTTGCCGTGATCGTCGGCGTGCTCACGGTCGATCTTGCGCTTTACGACGCGCGGACGCTGAAGGACAAACGCCGCGTCATTTTGAGCGTGAAGGACCGGTTGCGGAACCGGTTCAACGTCGCGGTGAGCGAGGTGGCGTTCGGCGACTCGCCGAAGCGTTGTCGGTTGGGGATCGCCACCGTGTGCAACGGGTCGCGCGGCGTTCATTCGCAGTTCGACCAGGTGGTGGACGTGATCCGGCAGTCGGCGGGGCTTACGCTGTTGGAATACGAGCGTGAGACCTTTTGAGAAATTACGGGGCGGGGAGCGGCGGGCTTTCGGCGCGGCGACCGGCCGGCCCGATCGGATGGTGAACTTGAATGCGTCCTCATCGCAAGGAAAGAGTGGCCAGCGTCATTCGTGAGATCGTGAGCGACGCGATCGCGCGGAAGATCAACGATCCGCGTCTCGCGCCGCTGACGACGATCAGCCGCGTGGAAGTCAGCGGCGACATGAGCGTCGCGACGATTTTTATGACCGTCGTGGGCGACGCGCCCGTCGAGCGACGGTCCATCGCGGCGCTTCGCCATGCAACGGGTTTCGTTCGGCGGCTTGTGGCGGAGCAACTGGAAGTGCGGCAGTGCCCGGAGATTCGATTTGAGATCGACGAGACCGCCAAACGAATCCGGGAGATGATGCAGCTTCTCGACGAAAACAGGCGGCGCGAGCCGCATCTGTACGAGGAGGCGGCCGCAACGGGTGAGGCCGGCGAAACGGAGATGGACGATCTCGGTCTCGAAGTCGATGAGGACGAAGTGTTGGGTGCGGATAAAGACGCCGATCCCACGCGGGAAGGAGGCTGATGAAAGACGGGACCTTCTACGCGGAACGACTCAAGAAGGCGTACGCCAAGCTCAGGAAGTCCGCTCCCGCGCCGGAGCTTCCCGAATTGAGCGATCCCGTCCGCGGACTTGCCATCGGCGTTCTCGGGACGGACTTCGGTGAAGAGCGGGCGGAACGTCAGTTGAACCATGCGCTGACCACGATGGTCGACTGGAACGAGATACGGGTTTCAAACGCGGCGGAGCTGAGTTCGGCGGTCGGCGACACGAGTCCCGATAGCGTAAGACGATGCCGAAACCTGATCGGCGCGATCCAGGCCGTCTATGACCGCGAAAACAAGGTATCGCTGGAGCGTTTGAAAACGATCGGTCGGCGCGAGGCGCGAGCCTATCTGGAGACGCTTAAGGGAGTTGACGAGTTCGCCGTGGCGGCGGTTGTGTTGTGGAGTCTGAACGGACATGCCATTCCGGTGTCCAATCGGTTGCTCCATGTGCTTCGCCAGGCCGAGCTTGTGAACCCCGCCGCAACACGCGCCGAGGTCCAGGCGTTCATGGAACGTAACGTTTCGGCGTCGCAAGCGAAGGAATTTTGTGTCGTCATGCGTTCGTTCGCTCCGGCCCAACGGTCTTCCGGCCGGCGTAACATGACACGGAAGCCGTAAACGTAGCGTCACCCCTTGTGGGTGACGCGGAACAACGAAGAGTGAAGCAGCGTGGGGATCGCGACACCCCAGGTCTGACGACTTGGGCCACCCGTCGCCGCGATCGGGAGTACCTTCATTGTCGGTGCGAGCATTTCATTGCGGCGCGTTTCTTTTCCGAAGCTCGTTTGGTGTCGTTACCACGGTTCTGATTCTGGGTTCAGCGGGCTGCGCCGCCGGCGGTCAGGCAGGCGACGCCGGTCCGAGGACCGTCCGCCTCGATCTCGATCCTGCGAAGGCGTACCTGTCCCTGGATGAAATCGAGCCGCGGATCGCCCGTCCCAAACGACCGGATAACCTTCCGACGCTCCCGGAACGAGCCGCCCAGCCCATCGCTGCGTCGAGAAGGCTGGTAGCCGAACAGCGATACACCGAGGCCGCGCTCGAACTTGAACGCGCTCTCCGCTATGCGCCCAATCATCCGCAGATTCACGAGGCACTGGCGCTTCTGCACTGGCAGGCCGGCAATCTCGAACGCGCCAAATCGCACGCGACCCAGGCGCTGGAAACGAATCCCGAATCGGCGACGGCGCGTTACATCGTGGGCCGATGCCGCGCAGCCGCGGGCGACAAGCAAGGCGCGCTGGCCGAGTTCCGCACTGCTCTTCTCTGCGGCGGTTTCGGCGCCGACGCGGAGGTCGCCGCGTTGTGCCACTTTCATCTGGCCGAAACGCTGGCCGCGGAAGGCTATCTGACGGCGGCGCTGAGACAATACGAGGCGTTCGGGCGGCAGGCGACGGCCTCTCCGCCGCCGGAAAAGAGCGAGTTGTTGTCACTGCTGGCGACGCGACGCGGATCGGCGACCGAAGCTAGGTCGCGCGTACTCGAAAAGCTCGGTCGCTTCGACGAGGCGGCCGCTGCTCTTGGATCGGTCGTCGCCGCGACGTCGGACGATGTCGCGTTGCAGACGCGCTACGCGAGGCTCCTCTCCAGCGCCGGTCGCTACGACGCCGCAGCCTCCGCCGTCCGGGCGATTCCTTCCGACGACGACGCGGTGATTTCCCTGTTGTTCGAGATTCACGAGCGTGCCGGACACCCGGAGCGGGTTATTGATGATTTGCGGGCACGTGTCGCGGCGCGGCCCGAAGCCGCCGACCTGATCCTTCGTCTCGCTGATGTTCTGGTGCGATTGAATCGCGCGGACGAGGCGCATGCCGAGTTGGGCGCGTTTCTGGATCATCATCCCGATGCCGACGCGGTAAGGCAGAAGCTGATCGACACGCTGATTTTGAAATCGAAGTGGGCCGAGGCGTTGCGTCTCTGCGCCGCCGGGGTCCGACGGGAATCGCGGCGCGCGGGTGAGTGTGAAGCGGTCGTTGCCGCGCTGGCGAAGGATGGACAGGCGGCCACCTCGATCATTGCCTCGGCGGCGAGTGAATCCGGAGACGGCGTTTACCAGTACCTTTGCGGGCGAGTAGCCGCCGCGGCCGGGCAGACCGCCGACGCGCAGACGCTGTTGCGCAACGCGCTCAGGATCGACGGGAAGTTCGTTCCGGCGCGGGTCGCGCTGGCCGATTTGCTGCTGCGCTCCTGCGACTACGACAAAGCCCTTCAGATTGCCCATCGTGCGGACGCGGATACCCCGGAGGATGCGCGGCTCGAGCGCGTGCTCGGACGAGTGCACGAACGTCTCGACGACACGGAAAAGGCTGAGCTGCACTACCGGGCCGCGACACAACTCGATCGCACCGACTCCGAATCGATGTTTGCCCTGGCCAACATATATCGGCGAACGCGCCGGACGCTTCAGGCGCAGCGACAGCTTCGTGTGCTTCTTGACGCCGACTCGGGCAACGAGAAAGCAAGGGAGCTGCTCGCTCTGGCCCTGCTCGAAGACGGCAAGGCCGACGCCGCGCTTCAGGAGTATCAGCAGCTTCAGAAGATCACAAAGAAACCCACGACGATTGCGCGATGCCGTGCGCTCCTGGATACTGACCTCCGAAAGGACCCGGCCGCGCGACGCAAGTTGCTGCTCGACGCCGTCGCGGAGGGCGGAGCGGACGCCCCGACGCTCATCGCCGCGGCCGAGACCTACGAGGATACCGATCCGCAAAAGTGCCGCGAGTTCTTCGCCCAGGCTTCCGCGTTGGATGCGGATGCCGAAGAAGCGGCGCTGGGTGTTGTTCGCGCCGATCAGCACCTTCTCGACCTTGAACAGGCCGCCGAGGGTCTTGAACGACTCCTGCAATGCCGGCCCAACCAACACGCCTGGCGTCGCGCGCTGTTCGGATATTTCGGCCTGTTGGGGCAGTATGACCGGGCGTTGACGCTCGCCCGCGAGCAGGAAGCGCGCACCGATCTCAATGAGGCGCAACGGAGCGAATACCGTGACGCCATCGTTGAAATGTTGCGTGAGTCCGGTCGTCGCGACGAAGCCATCGCCCAGTTGCAGTCGTGGTCGAAGAGTGAACCCGACAATCAAGAGTGGACCCGGCGCATTGCGGACGAGTTTGTCCGACAGCGCCGCTACGCGGAAGCCGTCCCGCTTCACGAGTCGCTGTACCGGGGTAAACCGCAGGATGCCGCGATTCGCGAGCGTCTTCTGGAGACGTTGCGCGAGGCAGGTCGTCACGTTCGCGCCGAGCAGTATCTGCTCGACTGGTTCAATGAGGACGCGGAGAACGATCGCCTGATGATCGTACTGGCGCACACGCTCGCCGACGGCGGACGTCTCGACGACGCGCTGGATCTGATTTACACGTCGCTTACGCACACGTTGCATCGCGAGATGTTCCAGGACTTGTTGGTCGGCGAACTGGCTGCCGCCGGCCGCCACGATGAGTGCGTCGAGTTTCTTGACGGTCTTTCGGACGAATTGCTCTTCGTCCTTCGATCGGGCCGGGACGGAGTGATCCGCATTCCCCAGGAGCAACTCACCGACGAGCGCCGCTCGCGCCGCCCCGACGAACCGTACTCGATAGAGCGTCTGCACGACCGCTTCGAGAACCTTCGGCTTCGTCGGATCGTGGCGATGACGAATGCGAAACGGTTCCGCGACGCCGAAGGATTGCTGAACGACATCCTTGATGCCGCCACCGATCCGCAGCTTCGCATGAAGCTGCTCTATTCGAAATCCGCGCTTCTTCGGGCCCAGGATCGTCGGGATGAAGCCGACGATGCGATGAAATCCGTGCTCGCCATGAGGCCGAATGACGAATCGCTGAGCAACGATCTCGCCTACAACTGGATCGACCGGGGGATTCATTTGGACGAGGCGGAACGGTTGATCCGCTACGCGGTGGGCCGCATTCCGCGTCAGGCCGCCTTTCTCGACACCTACGGCTGGCTGCTATACAAGAAGGGTGATTTTGCGGGTGCTGAGGTCTGGCTCTCGCGGGCCAATCGCGTCCGCG
>ERZ1292630.841-Hain-H41-02um-R3-841-length-31125-cov-11_pt1 | contig 21988 bp, 12 predicted proteins | sample MGYA00564408_ERZ1292630 | MGnify/ENA primary metagenome ERZ1292630 (study PRJEB36523, sample SAMEA6512641) | groundwater metagenome | collected 2019-01-08 | study: AquaDiva: Metagenomics assemblies of 32 groundwater samples
CGCATGTGGGACGTCGCGACGGGCCGCGAAGTGCGCAAGCTGGAGGGGCACACCGACCGGGTGACTGCCGTGAGCGTGACGCCGGACGGCCGCCACGTCGTGTCGGGGTCGGCCGACAACAGCGTCCGCATGTGGAATGTCGCGACGGGCCGCGAGATGCGCAAGCTGGAGGGGCACACCGACTCGGTGACTGCGGTGGGCGTGACGCCGGACGGCCGCCACGTCGTGTCGAGGTCGGATGACAACAACACCGTCCGCATGTGGGACGTCGCGACCGGCCGCGACGTGAGCAAACTGAAGGGACCCTTCACATTGATGCCGCAAGCGCCGGAACCTATGAATTCATTTGGATTCGGCACGAGTACCCAGATGGGTGAATGCTTGCACCGCTGGATCTTCGGCGACGTCTGCTTTTGGGCTTATGAATCGCGCTTCTTCTTGTCCTTCAAAACCGTCCAAGTAATGGGAGGCGTCGGCGGTTTTCGCTCGTTCGGTGCGGTGGGTTCCGTGTGTGCAGCCAGCGACGAAGCTGCCCGGTGCTTATTCCTTTCTCGTTAGTCAATATGTAGCTTGCGAGTAGTGCGGACAGACACAACTACTGGTGATGGGTGATGACGACCGTGACGGCAAAGATGTTATGAAAAATACTGTACAGCCGTGTCACTGTCATCAGTATCGCTTTGTGCTATGAAAAGGCTCGAAATGTTGGTCGGGCCGAGCTGAGGTACCAACTGATTTGCTGCTGCTTTCCTTTTCACACCTACTGCAATCACAATAGGCGCTGTCGAACTGAACCGACATATGGCTTCCGAGCAACCAGCCACATCTCCCTGTACGGGTGGTGGGGTCAACGTAGCTGGCGCGCTCCTGTCCCAACAGGACGCCGGTGCGCGTCTTCGCCGAATTTTGGAAGATGCGGGCCGTCTCAAAGGCCACCATTGCACCACCCGCGAGGTCGAAAGTCTGCGCGTGGCCTACCAACGCGTGGTGAGCAGCATTCGTGCCGGCCAGCTGCAAAACCTCGTGACACAATGCGACAATGTGCTATGGCAGCTCGAGACGCAAGCGAAAGGGGATCACAACGCCCACACCGGCGATGAGGATCGCGAGCTGAAAGGGGCGGACACGTATCAGATTCGGAACATCCCACGTCGCCGCCGGATGCAGACCTTCGTGGTCTCCTGCTTGTGCTTCTTCACCGCGGTGCCCTTCTGTCTCGTCGTGTTCACGTTGATGCTCTTGCATTCGACGACGTTTCCGATTGCCATCGTCTATTTAATTTACATGTGGTGGTCGCGGCCGATGCATCCGGTGAAGCGCAAGCCATGGTTGTTCAAGCACCCCATGTGGGAGCATCTACGGGATTACTTCCCCGTGCGCCTGGTCGTGCCGCGCGCCGCGCGCCGGCTCATCGTGCCGCCGAAGAACTACATCTTCTGTTACCACCCTCACGGCGTTCACAGTTTTGGTGTCTTGGGTAGCTTCGTGTCGGATGCGAACGATGTGGACCGGTGGCTGCCAGGCATCACCATTCATCCTCAAACCTTAGGCATCAACTTCTGGATCCCGTTCTGGCGCGAACTGGGCCTTGGTCTCGGCCTCGGCGACGCGTCGGCGGCATGCATTCGAAAAACACTGGCGTCCGGTCCGGGTGAGAGCGTGCTCATCGTCGTCGGCGGTGCCGAGGAAAGCTTGTTGTCGTCCCCCAACACCAACGACCTGTTGCTGACGAAGCGCAAGGGGTTCGTCAAAATCGCCCTCCAGACGGGGTCGCCCTTGGTGCCCATATTCGGTTTTGGGGAAACCAACTGTTACGGCAATTGGGCCGATGGTCGTCCGTGGTTGCAACGGATCTTAAAAATGTCACAGAAGAAGCTTGGATTCGCCATTCCAGCTGTCAAAGGGAGGGGCTGGTTCACCTACTCCGGCGGTTTCTTGCCCCATCGACGACAGATCATCACGGTGGTTGGGGAGCCCTTAGCCGTCCCAAAGATTGCCAACCCAACTCCGAAGGACATTGACGAGTGGCATCACCGCTACGTGGAATGCCTCCTGCGACTGTACCGAGAGAACAAGGACGTCTATGATCTCCAGAGTCGAAAGGACGCTTCCATCGTGTCGTAAAGTCGTAGCGTCGTATGTGCGTGTGGGTGGGAACGAGATGCTGCCCCCTTGGGCACCTCCCATACAGTACCTGGGGTGGGGCTCGTGAACGGCTCTCCTCGCACGCGTCTCACCCCTGTTGCAGTTTATTGTCGCAAATGGTCGCTCGGCCGATGATTCTTCTTGCCACCCGTCGTCCCTCCCTCTGAAGGAGAGATGACACCCACCAGCTAGCTTGGCGTTCGTGCCAAATCAAAGGTTTTGTGCTGCTGAATGCTACCCGCACACACAACGCCTGTTCGTTTGCTTCGTGTCTCGTTTAGTGTAAACTCTACCTTTGGAACCACACACAAACACCACAAAATATGGTACTGTTCTCAGCGTACAGGTCGCAGCGTCTCGTCGGCCCTACCTTCATGAAGGGCATCACCGACCGCACACGCGCCTTCAGCGAGTGGTACATGGGCCGCCCCTGGGCGTCCGGCTACGTGATTTACTCCATGGACGCCCGCACCCCGTTGGCGATAACCTGCATTTGGTACTTCATGCAGCGCTACTTCCACGCGTCGCTCGAGGAGGACGAGTTCGAGCGCACGCTCATTGAGCGATGGGGTGGATCCGTCGACGCGGTGCGCCAAAACCTGACCAAGGAGGACCAAGCCCGTGCTCGCGCCGCCCTGCAGCACGAACAGTACTATGGCTCCTTCTTGCCCGCGGAGCTGCGCTGGCTGCCCCCGGGGCTCGACCTGCCCGGCCCCGCGCCGTCGCACCATCACTAATCGAGCCGCCGCGAGAGAGAGAAAGCGACACGCACACACTTTTGAGATGACGGGGGAGCGCCGCATGCGAGGAGAGGGGTGGGAGCTCCGCTCAGCGGCAGCAGCAGCAAGTGTGCGGAGGGTGTGGGCTCTTCTGTTTGTCTTTGTTTGAAATGGGAAGGGGCGTAGTTAGTTTGAAATGGGAGGGGGAGGTCGCCACGGCGAGGAGTGTGGGGGACATGGCCTCGTGTGTCATGGAAGCCCTCCTCGCGGCAGGCAGATGACTTGTGTGTGTGTGTGTCGATTTTCCGCTTTTCGGTGAAGGAGGGGGAAAGGATACAATGCGTTAATGATCGGTTGGGGTTGTGACCGACCTACGGCAAACGGTCCTTCTTTTTTGGCTTTTCCTTGCCCCTGTCGCATCTATTACAGCTGCAAAGCGCTGTCTCTCCTCCTCCTCGTCATTTACTCCAACTCGTAATGTCCTTCCCCCGTCGCGTGGTCATTGACCCGCTTGCGGCCTGGAGCATCCTGGACCACCACCAACGCCGCAAGGATTCCCTCATTCCTGACCGCGTGTCCGGCTACTTGCTCGGCTCCACCGTCAACAACGAGGTCGAAGTCCGCGGCATCGTCCCTGGCCTCATCGCCGAGTTCGCGGAGCTCACGCGACGCTCGTGCCCCAACGACATGGGCGTCGGCTGGTACGTCACCCTTTCGACGCCGGACGATATCCTGACGCAGGCATCGGTGGAAGTGTCGCTCGAGCGAGCCGTCTATCTCGTGGTGTCCCTTCCAACGAAGGCGCGACCCACCGTCACGTTCCGCGCGTTCGAGACCACGCGCCTCACGCTGCCGTCGAAGGAGCTCGCAACCGCTAGCACCGCATCGACGATCAGCGACATGGACGCCACGGCCGCCGCGATGGACGAAACACGCGCCTGCTTCCGGGAGCTGGAGTGCGTCGTGCAAGTGACCGATCCTGTTTGCGGTAACGTTGCCATCGACGCGCTCTCCGCGTTGACGTTTCCCGAAGTCGCCCATGCCTCCGACCCGGGCAGCTTGCCAGCCACGGCGCCGCACGATGACATCACGGCGGAGTTGGAACAACTTCAGGCCAACGTAGCGGCGGTCATCTCGTATTGCGACGACGTCATTGCAGGACGCGAGCAGCCGAACAAGGATGTCGGTCGCGCGTTATCGTCCGTGTTTGCGGCCAGTCGCCTCGCCTCGGAAGTGTCGGCGGCGCTCGTCGAGGAGCGGCTGCAGGACACGCTCATGGTAATGTACATCTCGAAGCTTCTGAGGGATCAAGTTAGCCAGCTGCGCTCGCACATCGTCGTCCGGCGGCCGTAACCGTTAAAAAAGTGCTGACTGAAACGCCGATTCTTTCATCTCAATGTCGCTCTTTGCCCTCCTTTTGTCCTGCCCGTCCGAAAGTCAGACGCAGGATGGCGGAGGCAGGGGTGGCCGACAGAATTATCGTCCCTTCTGCGGTTGATGAATCGTCGTCGGTGATTTTTTTGCGCGACGGTTTCGGCGTCGGCAAATTCGTTTTAACAAATCATATGTTGTCGTCCCCGCCTGTGGGAGAAAAGCCCTTCGCCAAAGGTTTTGATGATCAGAGACGTAGCGGTATGTTCCTCTAATACGAACAAAATCAGCCTTTGCAGTTCCTGTTTGCAGTTATCCCGTTTCCCACCCAGCGAAGGAGCTTCTACCCACACCGGACCGGAATACACGCTGCGCACACACGAAAAAAATATCATCCCGAACCACCAATGGCCGCCGCCCCTCCTGCCCTATCGGCCGGCGCCCCTCCCTCCGTCAAGCAGCAATGTCTAGAGCTGCAATGGGTGTTCGGCTTGAACAAGGACTTCAAAGGCGTCGTCCACAATCTGTCGGACGGCACGCGAAAGGCCATCTTCTACTGCGTGGCCCACACCGCGGTCATCTACGACGTGACCCATCATACCCAGCGGTTGCTGCAAGGCCACCGAAACCCCATTATCGCTTCCTGCGTGAGCGCGAGCCGTCGGTTCATCGTGACCGCCGACGCGGGCGAGGACAGCGTCATGGTCGTGTGGGACACCGTCACGTGCCTTCCCATTCGGACCATCCCCGTGCACGCCTACGGCGGCGTTCTGGCATGCGATCTCAGCCCAGACGCCTCGTACATCGCCAGTCTTAGCAAAGGCACGCCGCAGACCATTGCCTTGTGGTCGTGGACGGCGGATGATGCCGACCCCCACAGCACCGCTCCTCTTCTCATCCGCGAAATCGCCGCGAAGGACGAGCAGAGCTGCATTCGATTCAACCCATCCGACCCGAGCGTCGTCGTCACCAATGGCGCGAAGCGCGTCGTCTTTTGGTCCTGGACCGAGGGCGGGAAGTGGTCCTTCTACGCTCCGGGCATTGCGTCGAAGGAAGTCAAACAGGTGGTGGGCAACTTCACCCAGTCGTGTTTCATCCCCGGGACGTCGATGGCGTGCACGGGGACGGTGGACGGCGACGTCATTCTCTGGGACAGCGTTCGATGCGATAAGCTCACGAAGGCGACCGACAAGTCGTTGTTGAAGGTCGTGCGTACGCATAGTGGCGGCGTGACCTACCTGGGCTCCGTGGGGCCGTACATCGTCACGGGTGGTGTGGAAGGGTACGTGCGGTTCTTCGACCACCAGTTGCGCATCGTGGCGTGGTTTGAGGAACTCAACGGCGGTCCGATCATCTCGGTGTCATTTGACCGAGCGGTGGCCGATAGTTTCGCGGCCACGACCAAGGCGGCCGCTGGCGAGGCCGGTGCCAGCGGTGGCGACGGTGTCCCAGAGTTCCGGGCTCCGGACTTTGTCGTTTCGACGGCGAACGCCATGGTCATCGACGTGGCATCATCTAGCTTCCACAGCGTCGATACGGAATACCAACGAGGCAAGCTGCTCGTGCAAGGGCAGGATCAACCGATCATGTGCGTCGCCGCACATCCCTCCCTGCCGCGGCTCGCCATCGCGGGGTACAGCGGCAACCTCCACCTCTGGGAGTATACCACACGAAAAGTGCTGCTGTTGAGTATCTTCCGGAATCTTCTGGTGCACTGTCTCGCCTTTGACCCAAAGGCGCTCTATCTAGCCGTCGGCTTTACCAACGGGGTGGTGAAGGTACTCGACGCCAACTCGCTAGAGGAGCTTCAAAGCTTTAAGCCGAAGACGCCCGACTGCGTCACGACAATTGCCTTTTCGCACGATTCGCAGTTCTTCGCTACCGCGGACGCGGAAGGGTGCGTGGGCTTGTATCGCTACACCCATCGCGCTCAGGATCCCCGGAAACCCATTGAGTGGGTCTACGTCGGACGCCACCGCGCGCACCGCGAAGCGATCTCCAGCTTACAATTTGGCATCGTCCCTTACGGCGATGCCCCCCGTTTGATTTCCATCGGCGAAGACAAGAGGCTCGTGGAGTACAATCTCGTCGACAGCGAGATCGAATCGGGCCTTCTCGTGCGCTGCGCCCACCGGATCACCCAGGGCGCCATCCCCACCGGCGGACTCTGGACGTCGGAGCAGCTCGTAGAAGATGCCGCGTTGCCGCGGTCGAAGGACGCCAGCGGGGCGTCGGCCGCTCCCATCCTTGACACCATCTGCATCGCCACGAACGAGTACAAACTGAAGGTCCATGCTTCTGACATGACCCGGCAGACCATTAAGACCGTGCTGGGCCCGACCTTCGGGGGCCCCTTGAATCGCATCCTCGTTGTCCCGTCGCAACCCGGATCACGCAAGCGCTGCCTGGCGTACTCGACGCATGAAAAGGTGGTTGGGATCGTCGGCTTACCACTCGATGGCAACCCGCGTTCGAGCATGGGCCTCCTCGCGCATCCGCTCGAAATTAGTTCCGTCTGCGTGAGCTCGTGCGGGCAGTTCCTCTTCACCGCCGGGGGTCGTGACTGCTCGGTACACCAGTGGCGTATTCACACCGACGCCCTCCCAGCGCACGTGGGTGCCGAGGCCTCCACGAACCAGCGGGCCACGATGGAGCACTTCATTGATGTCGTCGAGGGCGGTCGCGAGGGCACTTTCATGAAGGAGATCGTCGACTACTTTTACTATGCGCAAATCCGCGCACAAGGCGAGGAGACGACGGCGAAGCGAAAGATCGTGGGCATGATCCCCTTTCAGCAAGTGCCGGACTTGATGCGCGCGCTTGGGTACTATCCGAGCGACAAGGAAATTCAAAACATGACTCTAGAAATCGCCACGAAGTACGGGCGCTACAACGGCGGAGGAACCGGTGGGGCTGGCGGTGCGGGAACGAAAGTCGACGACGTGGAAATCGACTTTGACACGTTCATCCGACTTTATGTGAACCACAGACCCGTGTTTGGCATCTCCAAGCAAAACATCGAAGCCGCCTTTAAGGCCCTTGGCGCCGACCCTTCCACCGGCATCATCGATCGCCAAGCGCTCTTCGCCTCCATGCAACAGCAGGGCGAGAAGATCCATCAGTTCGAGATCGAAGAGTGCCTCCGATCGCTGCTCGACGAGGACGTCACCTTGGACAGCCTAGAAGACCGCATCACGGCGAAAGGGTTTGCGGAAAATCTGCTTGGATTCGAAGACTACGAGGACGCCGATGCCAACGGAGCGGCGGGTGGAATGGCGTCCCCTTCGGCGGCCGCCGCATCTCCGTCAGTCGACGCCACTGCCGCGACTCCACTCTAATCACCAGACGGATCACATTTTCTCATTTTGTGAGGTGCGGGTGTGTCTTAGTTGGCCGCAGTCGTAGACGTGACCGGCCATGGCACAGCACCGTCCGTCGAGTCCCCTTCGCGTGTAAATCTCTCTCGAACACACCTTCCTCCCGTCCTCCCGTTTTCTGCGAGCTCGCCGATACACCGCGAGCCGCACAAACCACAGTCGTACAGAACAACACACACTGACGCAGTCCGCTGTGCCTTTTTTCTTTGTCTTTTGAGGGACGGAGGGGAAAGGAGGGTCCGTTTATTACCCCCTCAAGAAGGACTGATGTATGGTGAAGGAGCGATCCATTGTGTCCACTGTTGTGTGTGCCACCTCGTACCGCGTCCGATTTTCAAGATTTGCAACCGTTTGGACTGAGGCCAATTTATGCACGAAAAATACACCCGTTTTTGCTTCGCCTCTATTCAGTCTCCAGTTTTATCAGAGACAGCAGAAAGAAACCTAACGGATCCTTGCCTAGGAGGAGGGGGGGTGGAATCAACAACAACACAAAGCCCTACATCTGTCAACGTCGTCGTTCGCCCCTGGTTATTGCACGCCTCGCAAGCAACGATATGCACACCTCGCACCCTGCCGCTCGCACGCATTCCCGTGGCAGTGCCGTCCTTCGAGCGTGCATTGCCGGGCTGGGAGTGCCTCTGGAGTACTTTCCGCTAGCTTTTTTCGCGTTGTCCGCTTCCGGATTGCTCAGCGCTCTTCTGCTCGTCACGCGCTACCCGCAACATTACGAATCCGTGTTGCGCACCCATTGCGATGCGCGTGTCGGTGATGGGCGTTCGGGGAACGGCGAGACCATCCCATCCATCAGCGCGACCATCGGAGATCATTCCCCGGAGCGCGTCGTTTGGCAACTCGCCGTTGCCTTCGCCCTTACGCCCACGGTCATCTGGGCCGTAGCAGCGTACCTCATGTACAAGGACATTGCTCGAGTGACGACAGGCCTTAGTTTTGCTCCGCGACTTTGCACCACGGTGGTGACGCACGTGGGCAAGGCGCTGCAGTCTTTGGCTCGCAAAGTGTGGGTCGTCCGCAACGACGATGGCGACAACAACGCTGCATCTTCTCAGTCATCGCCCGTGGCGATTCGCAAGTCGCATAGCGCTCCGCAGGGAGGAAATAACGGTTCGCCGCTCCAAATGCTGTCGCTGCCCACCGTTTTCGCGGTCCTAATCGTACTCCGCATCTTCGCCGCATTTGGGTGGTCCTTGATCACAAGCGCCGACAACCTCATCCTTCACGAGTCCGCGTTCGGCGCGTACATCGTCATCGGATTCTTTCTGCAAAATGTTCAAGTCAACTTTTGCTGGCGTCAGTTCCACGCCCTCTCATACTGGGATCGACATCGGGTTCCCTATACCGACGCATCGGCGACGCCGTCCTCGTCCTCTCAAAAACGACACGACGGTGACCACGCGGACGACGTGGTGGGGTCGGACGCCACGATTACTGCAACGACGACAGCGGCAGCTACCCCAACGCCTGCGTTGCATTTCTCGACGATCTTCTTGGCCCGTTGGGCGTTGCAAAGTGTGCTGCGGTTTGCCGGCTTGTCCGCCGACGATACGATCGAAGCGCTGGCCCATTCCCATGACCCCTCCGCCGCGAACGCCGCGTCGTCCGCCGCGATGGCCGCGGCCGTCCGTCGAGACATTGCCCTATCGTATCACCTGAAATGGGTGTCGCTCATCGGGCAGACAATGGCCGCGGCCGGCGTTGGCTACTTTATTGTGTTCGAACACGCCACGAATTGTCTGCCGGGTGCGTACTCACGGGCGTGCACGTGCGAGTGGGCGTTTGCGTTCTTCAATCTCGCCTTCGATGCGACGATGGCTCTGGATCTGAAACATCTTCAGGCGGTCTGCACCTTCGGGCCGCCGCGTGGTGCCCCTCCGCTATCCGGCCACGTCGCGTCGACCGCTGGACCCATTCAACCACGACCCACATCATCGAGTTGCGGTGTTTCTCCTGACGACGCCTCTTCCAACTGCCGGACGGCGACTAGAATGATGACCCGGACGACGGACGTGGAACGGCGCCCCATCGTCCGTCGTGCAACCGGCACTCACACGACGACCACCTCATGGCTATGGCACGCCACGCGGTCGTCGCCGCACCCAGGAAGCTTGTGGTTTGCGGACGTTTGGTTCGGCTATCTCCTCGCTGCCAGCGCGCTCCATAGCTATCAGACCATCTACTACGTGCCGATGGTGGCCATGGCGTTCACGCCGGAAGTGGCGTTGATCGCCGCCCCAATTTTCGGGCCCGTCGCTCTCGTCTGCTGTGGCCGACTTGCCGCTTGGCTGCTGCGACCAGTCGTCTGTCATGCGTTGCACGTTCTGCACCCCAGTCATGGTCTATCCGCGAGCGCCGCCGCACCGAACGAGCCGCCCCCACCTGCCTCCTCGGCCACGACCTGGCTCCGTGGCTCGGGATTGCCCTTGCTGTACGCCGCGTCGACGCTGTCTTTGTGCTTCATCGACGCACGCACGGTGGAGCGCCGAATCATGCTCGTGGTCGTCGCCCCCGCGCTGCTCACGCTGGCTTGCCGGCTCCGCGCCGTTCTCTTTGGCGTGAATGAGGCGGCTTCGTTTCGCCTGGAAGCGCACGTCGTCGAGACGTTGTCGTCGTTGTGTTCACGACGACGACGCGGAGGTGTTCCTCCCCCTCCGAGGGCGGCGGACGCGACTACCCTACGACTGAACGGCGAGACAATCCTTGACAAAGCAGAGTCCTCGCCTCAGGAAGCCGGCGAGGATGTTGTGTCAACGGCCGCTACTCTCGTTGCTCTTTCCGCATTCCGTAAGTGGCGTTTGCAGAACGCATCGAATCCGCGCCGATTGCGGTACAGTCTGGTGGGCGGTTTCGTCCTGTGCCAGCTGTGGAGGTTTCTCTACTTCAGTCAGGACCCATTTTTCACCTATCCGGTCTGGAATCTCGTTGCCATCGGGGTGACGCTCTGGAACGCTTTTGCCCTGTACCGCGAGAGCCGTTTCACGGAATACACTGTCCAGCAACTATTGCTGGCCTCGTCATCCTGCATCACCACGAACGCACAAGGTAGCAGCAGGCTTGGTCCTGGCAGCGGCGATGACCAAGAGGTGCATCCGAACCGCCGCGTCGGGAGTGGAGACAAGGAGGAGGTCCAACCAGTGCCATCGTCGGCCACCCATCACCTTCCGTTCTTTCGCGTGGAACGCGTGGCGCCCTGGTCGCGCCGAGGCGTGGACGTCACGGACGCCGCCATGCGGGAATGGATGGTGGGCACCGCGGACGCCCGATTTGACTACGGCTTGTGCGCCACCACCGCCATCGCGTCGGTGGACCTCGCGGCCGCCAGTGACGCCTCTACTTCACGGTCGTGGAGAATGCTGCGAGGGCCGTTCGCGACGGGTCTCGCCTTCGGAGGCAGCATCATCACATCGCAGATGTTTCTCTCGAGCCCGGCCGTGCTCTTGCGGTATTTGGGATTGGATCCATTGCTGGAACACTGGTACCTAGGGGGCCCGGCCACGGTCGCCGCGACGTTGCTCGGCGCATCGTTTGTGTCGAGCAGCGTGTTTCCTCACGTCTTTCGTGAGCTGCGCGCACGAGGCCAGCGCCAACCGCAGAATCATGACGGCACCCTACTGCTTCCGCAAGACGCGAAATACGAGGACGAGGACAGTGACAGCGACGATCACACCGCGGACGATCGGCAGGCAAACCATAGCGGTGGGGAGGACACCCCATCCTCGGGCAGTGACGATGTCCGCGCGCGGGGGGGCGCACGGGACGCACTCTGTAGCGGTGGCCACTCATCGCCGTTCATCGTTGTGTCATCGGCCGTGGACGATGGCAGGAACGGAGGCAGTCGCGACTCGGATGTAGACGGCGAGGCCGTCCTCGGCCCTGATGGCCCTCTCATCGCCGCGGACAACGCCCCAGACATGACCCGCGTAGCCAAGCGTGTGTACCTCGTCGCGGGCGCCGCAGTCCTGGCTGCCGTTGTGTTTTGCGAAGGGACGTTGCAATCCAATCCCTACGTCCCAGTGCCTGCCGCTGGAGAGGATCCTGTCTCCGACGTTCCGAGCCGCTGGCAGCCACTTCCGTACGGCGGCTATCCCATGCTGTCGTACGCGGCCGGCCTCGTCGTCATCGCCCTCCTAGCCGCCAGCCTTCCCGTGAGCGTGGGAAGATACTTGGCACTCACTCCGCCTCGTTGGGGAGGCGCGGCGACGCACTCGAGTCCCACACCGCACCACCATCAGCTCATTCATCACCACGCCGCGAAGATATCTCCGCGATGGGTCTTCGCGTCGATGGAAATGGGAAACTTTGTTTCGTTTGTGATCCTCATCTTGACGAACGTCTACGTCACGTGCTTCCCGTTCGTCCCCGGTGGCTTCTTGCTCCGGGATCGCATCATCGTCGTGGTGGTTTTCGGGGTGGTCGTAGGCGTGGCCCTTCCCGCCTGGCAACACGCCGCGGTGGTCCTCGCGACGGCACGGAGAAATGTGTTGCGCAGGTCGATCGCTGGGAGCAATCGTCATCCTGGTCACTCTCCCTTTAGTAGCGCTTCGTCCGCCGCGGCCACCTCCGTCGTTGGGGAAAGGGGAAAAGGAGCGAGTGCCACAGCGCAGTGGCGGTACCGAAAGCCGCATTCGGCCGATGCCGCTGCATTCCACCGCCTTCCCCGACCGCTCGTTTACTCATTCTTGGCGGCCTTGCTTCTGTGCACAATCGCCCGTGTCATGTCCACACCGACTCCCGACTTTGATCGCGACACCATCATCGTCGTCAAGGGCCAGTCCACAACGCTTCTTCACAACGGGCGACACGACGACGGCCGATTCATCCCTTCTTCCGACGCGCTTGTTCCAGCTGAGGTGTTGCAGGGTTCGCAAACACGAAGCGAAAGGGGACTGACAGGTTCCCTCAAGGCGACGCTATGGACATTACATTTTGGCATTGACAACTTCGCTCGCGACAGCTTGGACCGTCTGTCCGCTCGCATCGCGCGAACCGGTGCTTCCGTCGTCGGCTTGTTGGAGTCCGATTTGTCCCGCATCGTCAACGGCAACCGCGATCTCGTGGAGTACCTTGGGTATCAGCTCTCCTTACCCTTCACCGACTTCGGCCCCACCACAAAGGACAGTACCTTCGGCTGCGCCATGCTTTCGAAGTACCCGATCGTTTACAGCCGGCGGTACATTTTGCCGTCTCCGGATGGTGAACTCGCGTGCCTCCTGCACGCCAAGATCGTGGTGTCACCGATGCTGTTGGACGTTGCCGCTCACGGCGCCATTCCGCGGGGCACGGAAGCCAAGGACGCGTATTTGAAGTCACGTCGTCAAGTCGTCAACGTCTTCGTGGGCCACTTTGGTAACACCGACCACGCGGCGGACGTTGTGCTGCAAGCACAAGGGCTGCGCGAGCTGATCCAGTCGTGTCCGCCCGGCGAAGGAGCGATGTTTCTCGGCTACTTGACGACGTCGACTGCCAAGGGACACTATTACCATGTGGTGCAGGGCGATGGCGCGGAACTCGACCACCTCTACCGGTTGACCCACAACGAGGACCATGACATTCCCGAGTTTGCCATGAAGCGGGGCCAAGCGGATATTCATGTCGACGCGGCGGCCGACCGGCTGACCCGGTTGAAGGAGAGGCTGAACTTTGGTGGGGCTTCCAACCCAAAAAAGCATAACGATCGTAGTAGCGTGAGGCAAGCGCAGCCGGCGCAGCTGCCTTGGCTCTTCCGTGATCCAGCGCGAGACATGATTTTTCGGCCTGCATCATCCGACCTCTTTGCACTGAGCAGCACCGCCGCCGCCGCTCCGACGAACCTCATGCCGCTTTGGCGACCGGAGACCGCAACAGAGCTGCTACACCGCATCTTTCAGGATGCGCAACAAACCTACCACATTGCCGACTGGGCAGCGACTTGGCAACGTGCCGAAGCAGCCGAAAGGCCGGGTGGGCCGATGGTGCGACGCCGTGGCAATTTGCAGCGACGGTTCGTCCGTGCCGGGAACGGCAGGGTTGCGCTTGCCCCCGCGGAGCAAGACGCAGACCCCACGACGTGGCCTTGGCCAGACGATGGCGTGGCCTTCAGGTCACATCGCCGCGCCCCGCTACTAGGAGAAGATACATGGCCTGATGACCACCACGCCTACGCGGCGTCCACCGCGACCGATGACCTCGTCGCCCTCGTGGCCGCGACGCGGGGGGAAGTCTTTGCGGCCCCGGATGCCGCCGGCTATCCGCCTAACTACTTCGCGGCTGCCTACATGGAGGGCGCCACATTGCCACCATCCACGCGCTCGATTTCGGCGGCATCCGCGTCTCGCAGCAATGAGAGCCGCCGCACGACGACGACGACAGCTGCCCCTGCCACGATGATGATGAGCCGTCATTTATCTTTCGTCATCCGTCAGCACAGCGACGCGAACGCGACCTTGAACGAGTACGAAGTGTATGACAGGTCCGTCGCAGACGTCGACGCGGTGACGAACATGGCCGCCGCCGCCCCGCCATCCGTCGGCGTCGTCGGCCGTGATAATCGCGTGGCCCTGAAGAAAGCGGGAAATCGGCTATCGCACGAGGAAATGGAAGAATTTGGCCTGACCGACTCGGCACTTGCAAAGAGCACCGACCGAGAACTAGGTCGGGCTTGGTCCCCGAACGGGTTACCACCTCTTTCTGAATTTGATTTTTCCAGGCTGCAACCGTTGGAGTTGTATCGCGGTAGCTACCGTGGAAATCACACGGCTCGACTCCTGCTGCGCCGCCTGCGCCGCTTCGCGGAGGCGAAGCCAGACCGCTTCTTGCAACTCACGACGTCGCTCAACGGCGAGCGAAGTGCCGTGCTGCACTACCGCCACACCGTCACCGGCCGGCGCATGACGCGGCATCCGAGACTCGAGTACGAAAATCGATACTGTCAGTACATCTTGTACCGGGATGTGACACTGATTGACTGGTATCGCGAGCTGGAGCTGGACGACCTGTCGGACACGGAAATTCAGGTCATGGAGGTCGGTTGGACACAGCGACGTCGCATGTTCTAGAACGGGAGATCGTTGTGACCCCATACATGGTCTAACCTGCGTGGGGATTTTGTTCCCCATTCGCGGACGATAATCTGTGTTGCTCCAGGGGGGGGATCACTACTCTGTGTAAGTGAGGGAGGAATTCATCTCTCCCAAGTTGTTGTCCTCTCTCTCTCTCTCTCTCTGCGGTAAAGGGCAATCACTCAGCGAGCGCTTTCCTCGATCGAAAAGCCTCGTGGTTCCATTTTTCTCTTACTACATCATATAACCCCCATACAGAGATGAACAACATGCGTGTCCTACTTCACGTCGGAGGGGGCGATGGCGACAGTGACGATGACATACGGCGTCAGGCAAGGCGAGATATAAGAAAAATACGTGCCTTGGTGACCCTGAGTTTGTCCGACGCGAGCGTCGTAGTGTTCCAGAACGGTCGTCGGGTTGTTTTTCGCAACGCGCTTGAACGCGGCATCCCCGTGGTGACGCCGCAGTGGCTGCGAGCGTGTCGGGAAGCAGGGGGGACGGCCGTTCCTTTCGACGCTTACCTGGCGCCCAATCCAGAACTTCATGCTGACGGTCCTGACGTTCTTTCCGTCGGGTCGTCGAGCGGTCGTTCCGCGGCGGCACAGGGAAGCGGCGGGGGGAGTGCGCCTACGCTCTCTCAACCCGCCACTGCCACCGAGACCGCGAAGGCGGCACGGCGACCGCCACCGCCGGGTTTGTTCGACGAGGATGAGGAGGCCTTTGGTGATGCCATCAGCACCCCGGCGGTGCCACCATCAAGCACCGATAGATCCACTCCGTCGAGGAAGCCGCGCCCCACGGCGAAAAAAACACCGCAAGAAAGCAAAAAAACAAAAACATCAGTGTCATCGCGTGGCGACAGTGCTGTTGCGACCGTTAAGTCGTCTGAGGACGGGGGAAGGAAAAAACAACCACTGCTGATCGATAGCGACGACCGCATTGTCAGCCGTTCTATCGTCACCAAAGACACTCCGCGGAAGCGTCGACGTGCAACAGATGGGAAGCAGCAAGCCGAGGAAATCGAATCCGTTCACGCATCGCCGCGTGCCGACGACTTCGTGGTGGATGGCAAGGTACCGTCCACAATTTTTTTTGAAGGCACTGCGTCGACCAAGGCGCTGCTGCCATCCTCGAGCCAGCAGGGACACGTCAGCAGCAAGGAGCGAGGAGAGGACAAGGAAGGAAACATAGCGTTCGCCAGCGTCGTCGTTCCACAGGGTGCCGACGACCAGCGTCGCGCTGGGGGATCAAACGCATCAAAAATTCTGGCGACACCGCCGGCCAGACGCCGGAGTGATGGACGTCTTCAACCTTGGCTGGCCGTCGAAGGTTTACTAAGGAGTAAGGCAAAACTGTGTCGCGCCCGTCCCGCCGTCAAGCGAGATCGCGAAACGTCTCGCGGCGAATCGTCAATCGACAGTGAGACCGATTCCAAGTCAAATGAGTCCTCAGATACTTCGGATGACGACGGCTTAGCGCCAACCACATCGTTGTATTCGTTCTCTATTCGGCATCCCGCGCCGCGTCTGTCGCGGTTGCTGCCGCCCCCATCCGTTCTCGCCTTCACGGGCATTGCCGAGGAATACCGGGACTACCTTAAAGATGTGGCGGAGGGCTTGGGCTGCGCGACGGTCGATCGCGTCTTTGGGCGTTGCAAGAAGCCGTCACATTTGGTCGCTGCGGTGGTCGATCCTGCTGCCTCTTCGACTTCGGTCGCCACATCCACATCCGCGCCTCCGCTTACGCCGAAGATTCTCTACGCCCTCGCCGCGGGCATTCCCATTGTGACGCCCAAATGGATCGAGGACAGCCTCCTTGCCGGATTCTGGCTGCCGCTGCTCCGTGACGACGAGTGCGGCGGCCTTGCGACGACGGGAGACACGGTCTGTCGTGGCGAGGAAGTCAACGCCTCCACGACGGGGGCGCCCGTGCCAGCTCTCGCGACCACCGCCACATCGTCAGCTTCTGCAGCATCACCCTCATCATCGGCGTCGGTAGGTCGCTCTGCGTACTTTCACCCATCCTTTGACGCCGCATGGTACGTCGCTATGCTACGACAGCGATGGTGGCGACAGCAACATCATCATGCCATCGGCGATCGCCCGGCACTGGTTGGCCAACATAGCAGCGCCTCCTCACGGCGCCTTCTGGAGCACAACGCCCCGCTGAAGGCTCACTTCGCTGCCGTTGGGGGCATCCCAACGGTGCTGAATGACTGTGTGGTGCTACTGCGCGGCGCCTCCGACGTGCCGAGCAACGCGGATCTTTGTGAGCTCATCGAGCTGCTGGGCGGGCACCCCGTCCGAGGAGAACGCCACTTCCAGCCCCACCACGTGGCGTCGTCCGCGGCCCCTGCCGTGGTGGTGCTTCAGTTAGGGGAGCGTAACGACTCTCGACGAGGAGGCCACGGCTTTGGCGACGCCGCACCTGGACCGCCGGTGGTGCCGCCGTCATGGTTGTACAACAGCATGCTTCGACATGACATGCAACCCCTCATCCCGACGCTACCGAACGCAGGAGGAGGCAGCGGGAGCGCGATCTCCTCGACGGACGGTGGTGGCCCCATAACGAACCTGCAGGAGGAGGCCGCCGCCGTTCTCTCTACCCCACCACCGGCCGTGTCAGGATCTATCAATGGCGCGTTGGCGAATACAGTGGGAATGACAATGAGTTGTCTGACAGAAAAACCCCGCCCTGGCCCGGCATCCGCCATCAAAGCGGAGCTCGTCGTCGTCGTCGGCGGCGGCAGAAACGGTGCATCACCGCCGCCGCCACCCGCAGCGACAGCAACCACACGAGGCAGCAAGAGGCGAGCCGCAGGGCGGCTTCCTTCCACGGACACGTCCGCAGACGGGCGTGGTGGTCTGGTACGGGCAGCGCCGTTGCCCGCTGGGGGGCTTGACAGTGTAGCCGCTGACGGTGACGGAATCGATCGCACCGTGCTATTGTCGATGCCAAATGGTGCCGCGGCGGCCGATTCAACCGTTGGCGGCCCAGGAGGTCTCCTCGACGGTGTTGCCTCTGCGTCCTCGCGATTCGCGGCCCAACACGGCTGGTGCTCCCAGCGGCAACTCGCCAAGGATGACGGATAGTTCATGCCGGTCATCGCGGGAATAATCCTTCAAAATTGCGAGGAGAGTGGGAATGGTCGCCATTCGGCGACGTTCAAAAAGCCACACAGACGGACGAGCGGTGGGGTTGTGGCGGTCGTCTCGGCCATTCGCAGTATGCTAAGACCGCGCTGCGGGATGACACTGAGCGCCGCTTCGACCTGTTTCGAGCTGTTACAAGAGACACCACAGGAAGTCATCGTAGGCTCGCGCGTGTATGGTTACTGTGATGGCTCTGTCTCCTCGAGCATACGCTGCGGTGAAATGCGAGCCCACGCGCGCACGGTTGAACGAGTCTCGTGGTGGCTTCGCGGGGCGTGTGGTGATCTCTCGCACCCGCAGCACAATTATCCTCGCTTCTCTTCTACTTCTCGCTACTCCCGTAACGGTGTACCGCTTACCATCCCTCCACCCCAAGACTCCCGCGCGATGCGTCTGCTGTCCCTGCTGACGCTCTTCGCGCTCACTGCCGCCGTCTCGATGGCGCAGGAAACCAGCGGCGCGCCCGCTGAGACCGGCGCCGTAACTGGCGCATCCCAAGGCCCGACTGACGGCGCCTCGCTAGGCCCCGCGGGCGACTCGTCTCCGGCACCGGCGACGTTCAATGCGTCCGACTACGGCTTCACGACGAACAAGTTCGTCATCGTGGGCGGCGGCATGATCGGCACGCTGGCCGGTTTGACGCTCGCGACGCTTGGCCAGGAAGTGACGATCGTCGAAGCGCGCAAGCGCCTTGGCGGCCGCTTCTGGACCGACCGCTCGATCACGGCCGACGCGATCCACCAGTCCATCTACTTCGAGGAGACGTACGCGGTCGAGCTGGGCGACTTCTTCATCCCGCTGACGGACCTGGACGACTCGTTCCGTGCGCTGCTCGACGGCTTCGGCCTGACGGCGGGGCTCATCTCCGAGCCGGGCATGGACTTCAAGGACGGCGTGCGCGTGACGACGCCGAGCACCACCGACGTCGACATCCTGCTCAAGAACCTGAACGCGCTCGTCGCCAACGGCCGCGCGCTCGTCGAATCGGACGGCGCGGACATTTCCGTGCAGGCGTTCCTCGACAAGAACGCAGCGGAGACCGGCACGGCGTCGTTCAACAGCGACATCGAGTTCCTGGAGTGGCTCGAGGGCGCGCCGCTGGACGAGCTGTCCAACAAGTACGGCCTGCTGCTCGGCGAGAACGATGTGCGCGACACGCTGTACGTGACCAACGGCATCGGCAAGCTCTTCGACCTGGTGCGCTTCATCGTTGACTTCGGGATCATCCCCATGAAGCTGGTGCTGGACGCGCCCGTGGCGGAGATCGCGACCACGGCGAACGAGTCGACGGTGACTCTCGTCAACGGCACGAAGTTCACGTCGGACTACGTCATGGTGACGGTCCCGATCGGCGTGCTGCAGGCGGGCAGCATCAAGTTCACGCCCGCGCTGCCCGAGACGCACACGAAGGCGATCGCGAAGCTCGGCGTCGGCGTGCGCAACACGGCCGTCGCGTCGTGGCCGGCTGACGTCGCGTTCAACTTCTTCACCAACCTGACCTTCGACGACGGCACGTTCCCGCTATCATTCGACTTCGACGTCGCGTCGGCCAACGCGGAGACGCGCGGCATGTTCAACGGGTTCCTGAACGGCATCAAGCTCGCCGGCGCGCCCACGCTCACGTCTTTCGCGACGGGCAAGTACGGGCGCAAGATGGAGACGTTGACGGACGCGAGCGTGCAGGCGGACTTCATGGCGAACCTCAAGAAGGTGTTCCCGAGCGCGCCGGAGCCGACGGGCTTCAACGTCAGCCGCTGGGGCCAGGAGCCGTACAGCAAGGGCTGGTACAGCTTCGCCAAGGTCGGCGCGACGCCGGCGGACTACACGACGCTGCTGACGCCGTTCGGCGGGTCGGAGACGAACGCGCGCGTGGCGTTCGCGGCCGAGTACGCGACGGTGGGCAACTCGGGCACGATGCGCGGCGCGTTCGACGCGGCGACGCTGACGATGGTCCTCGCGCTGGCCCCGCCCGACCTGTCGTGCGAGAACTCCATCCTGGCCGTAGAGGCCGTGTGCCCGAAGGTCGCGGGGCCGCTCCTGCGCGAGAAGTCGGACGACTTCGTAAACAACCCGACCGCGACTCAGACCAAGGACACGTGCGACTGCCTCGCCGCGAACCAGGACCTGCTGTACGCCGTCGCCTTCACGTGCAAGGCCGACGTGACCGTGCGCGCGCTGAACTTCAACTACTTGAACTGCGCCGTCGACGCCGACGGCAAGCTGTGCGGCCCGCAGGTCGGCGCGATCAAGGACGCAACTGACAGCTCGCTGGCCGTGCTGAAGTCGCCGACGTCGCCGCCGGCGAAGACGATGAGCCAGGCGCTGCTGACGAAGGCGTGCAACTCGACGTGCCTCGACCCCGTGCTGGAGGGCGTCGGCGCGCTCGTCGGCATCCTCGACGCGCTGACGTCGGACGACTCGGTGTGCGACGACAAGTGCCAGGAGTCGCTGCGCGGGGCGCAGGTGCGTGCGCTGCAGATCTTCAGCGGCTTCTACATGTGCGCGCCGAACGACAACACCAACGACGTCAAGAACCCGTACTGCCTGCCGATCGTGCGCGCGAACGCGATCGAGGCGTCGGCGAAGTGCGAGAAGACGCCCGTGTCGCAGTGCGCGAAGCAGGGCGTGTGCTTCGTCAGCAAGGACGGCAAGAAGTGCGACCCGCTGTCGAACTACCCGATCGTGAAGCGCCTGCCGTACGGCAACGTGTCGAAGCAGTGCGACAACAACTGCTTCACGATCGCGTCCTTCGCATCGGCGGCTCTGGCTGAGCTCGCGTTCGCGCTGCAGAACCCCGAAGTCAACCTGACGTCGTCCAAGGGCAAGGTGTCGGGCAACCGCGACCCGGTCAAGGTGACCTTCGAGCTGATGACGCAGGGCTTCACGAGCAGCGGCCTGGACCAGACGGGCGCGTTCCTGGACAGCGTGGCGGAGGCGATGTGCGTGCCCGGCGACAAGGGCAAGCTGTGCGGCGAGATGCTGTTGCCGACGGCGGTGGCCCCCGAGGGCTGCTCGGACTCCGAGTTCAAGGGCTTCTTCAGCACGGCGCCGTCATGCCCGTCCGCGACGTGCAAGGCGGCGCTGGAGTCCGCCGTCGCGGGCGCCGGGTGCTGCGCGGCCTCGTGGCTGGCCATGCTCGACAACCTGGACACCACCTTCGCGACGATGCCGAACTACAACGGCGCGCTGAAGGCGTGCGGCACGACGGTGCCGGCGCGGTGCGACCCGTACGCTGTGACGGAGACCGTGGAGATCGTGATCAGCGGCGTCACGTGCGAGTGGCTGGCCGCGGACCCGAAGAACCGCGACAAGGTGATCAAGGCGCTGGCGGACAGCCGCGGCGAGTCGGAGGCGGCGCTGTCGGGCCTCGTCTTCTACGACGACAACGACCAGCCGTGCGGCAGCAGCAACGCGACGACGAGCAGCAACACGACGGCGCGCCGCCAGACGAAGGACGCGAAGAAGAAGGGGTCCAAGATGAAGTTCGACACCAAGGGCAGCAGCAAGGACTCGCTGGACCGCAAGAACGCGGCGCTGAAGAAGCAGGCGGGCAGCGACGGCCTGGCCCTGCCCGAGGTGCAGAAGTCGACGTCGACCTTCACGGCAAAGTCGAACCCGAACATCAGCAAGGCGTCGTCGTCGGCGAACGCGAGCAAGGCGGCGGCGGCGTCCGGCACTGTCCTCAAGCGGACGTCCGGCGCCAGCGTCGCGCACGTGCTGCTCGCCATCGTCGCCGCCGTCGTGGCTGCGCTTCTGGCCTAGACAGACAGAGCACGCGTGCGACGTGTGAGCGACGGACCTTAACTCGGGGCGTGAAACGAAAACAAAGATTAACCACCACAACACCACAACGGTAAAACCACGGCAGAAAAAGACGAAAGATTAATCTGGATACGACGGTGCAGAACTGGCAGGGTCTCAGCGGGCCCGGAAGGGATGCCCGAAAGGGGCTGTGGCCTCTGCCTACTGTGCCAGAAAACCGCACAGTGACACCCGTGCGGACCTTTGGGCGAATGACTGTGGGGGGCGTCCAATGGGGCTGCTTGATTGCTCACCCGCAGCACACACTCTCTCTCGCTTCTTGCTACCCCCGTAACGGTGTACCGCTTATCATCCCTCCACCCCAAGACTCCCGCGCGATGCGTCTGCTGTCCCTGCTGACGCTC
>ERZ1292630.1599-Hain-H41-02um-R3-1599-length-21984-cov-7_pt1 | contig 21984 bp, 9 predicted proteins | sample MGYA00564408_ERZ1292630 | MGnify/ENA primary metagenome ERZ1292630 (study PRJEB36523, sample SAMEA6512641) | groundwater metagenome | collected 2019-01-08 | study: AquaDiva: Metagenomics assemblies of 32 groundwater samples
GCAAACCGTGGCGCGAGCCGCAAGCGGATGTGAATGTGACAGTAAGCGGGAGCAGATGTGAATGTGAGAGAAAGCAAGAATGGCTGAGGCAGAGAGAGAAGGACAAATAAAGAGAGCTGCGGCAGACAAACAAACAGATTGAACGGAGATGCGGCGTGTTCGAGGGTAATTTGTGATGCTGTGTGATGAGTCCGATTGGAAACTGGGCCCCGTCAAAATCTTTCCTTCCGTCCCCCTCCGCGTGTGAATTCTGTCGCACGTCGTCGTCGGTCCCTTTGGTCGTACGTTTGGGCGCAGACACAAATCAAACGAAACAAGGACGCCCTCCGTGTTTTTGTTGGAGGGCACCCCGGAGGGAGGGGTTGTCCCGAGAGAGAGTGTGTTTGAGGGCAACAACATTGGATTTGACAACAAACGGATGTTTTCCCGATCGCTTTTCATCAAATCTGTAAATGGATGGCGCCTACCGCAACGGTTGAGGCCCCTTTTCCCACGACCCTTCTGAGCTACCACGACGATTGACTCATCATCAAACGTTAAGATTTTTGCTCTCCATGCCTATGGCCATCGTGGCTGCGATGCCTGTAAAGCGTTCGGCGACCGTCGTTTCTTTTTCTTCCACATGACGGGTGTCTCGACGGCAAGTCCCGCGCGGTGCTTTCCTCACATTCGTGAAGTCCGTCGGGAACCGCTCGATAACCTCGTGGTGCATTACTTTGTCAACGGCGTCGGAGATTGACAATTGCAAAGGAAATTTCTTCGCGGAGCACCGCCCGGTGTTCCTCGAGCTCGGCGCGACGGCGGAAGACTACGGCGGCTGTGCCCTGACGCGGACAGCCTTCTGGACGAGGCCGCCCGCGGCGGGATCCAAGGGCAGCGTCGGCCACGCTCCTCCCTCATTTTTGAGCATTGAGAATTCTAGGCAGAAGGCTTCCCCTAATCGTGTCGTGACGTAGGAGGCGAATGCAGAGGAGTAGCCCTGTAGTGTCCACCTAAACCGTCTGGGTGCGGGCCGTAACCCCGCCACACCGACCCGTTACGATTCTGGCTGCTCTTGGTTTCCAGGAGTGGGTCTCGTGAATATGAGACGCCCCGGGCAACGTCCGCGCCGGCCCGGACTCAACCGGCCGTCCCCGCGGAGAGGCCGCATAAGCTCCGCTCGCCGGGCTGGGGAAGAACAGGTGGGATGCCTGCCGCGTTTGGGTGGGAGAGCGGCTTCTGACTCGGGGTCCCCCACTTACCAAGGGATACCCAGACAGGTCCGCTACTGCCATCGGTTTGCCTGTGTGTGTTTCTCGTTCATCGCTTCGGTTCGCCATCGACGTCTCGCATCGTCGCCCCGCACCCCCGGTCACCGCTGACACCTGGCAAGCATCCGGCGTCGCACACGATCGGCAATCTCTCCATCTTCATCAACACCAAAAAATTAGTGGAAGGGATGTTGAGAGAACGAGGGGGGGGGGGGGGGGGCACGAGCTGTGGGGAACAATTTTGACGCATCGCAGGGCGTCGGCTCTTGTTGCGAAGGAGTCCTCCGTAGCTCCCGTTGAAAGCGAGTTCCATCAATCCCCTTCTGCGGGTGGTCAACATGATTTTTGGTACCAGACGGCGAATGTCTTATTGCCAATTTGGACGCCTTCGCTGTCTGTTTTTCACTTTGTCCTAAACATACGAGGAGGAACCGACGTCCGACGAAGGATGTTTTGGGAAGCAAATGGCCTAACCTCGTTCGACTCTCTTTACAGTGAGAGAGCCAAATACCGGTAAAGTTCATACACCGGATCTCCGAAGGCCACCCACACGCGTACGCAACAGCCCATTGGTAGCGAGTGAACACACGCGGTAAAAGACATTGCGAAGGGGAGGTCTGCCAAGGGGTTGTTCCGCTGTCGCACGCAGGGCATCCGTGTTTCCGGTGTCTCTAAATTAAACCCCACCCCTTTCCGTCTGAGTACACCCTTCATTCAATTCATGCAGAGGAGTTCGTCCGAGCCGTCAGTTCGCGAGCATCACCGCGGACACGCCACGTCCGACCCTAAGAAGAACGCCGTGCTCTGTGGCGGTGTCCTGCTGGTGCTGCTGCTGGGGTGGCGGCTTGCACTGCGTGAGGGCAGCGTCGTGGCGAAGGACGGCGTCACCAGAGTGCCCGGTGTTGCGTCTGCTCCTTCTATGGGTCGTCCGTCGCGGGTCACGGCCGAATCCAAGTCAACTGCAACCTCGAGGGTCGAACGCGCGCCTTCCTTCCCCCACGGCCTCAGGAACGGCTCCAACATTGGCTCCGTCACGACCGTGCCCGCGCCGCTGGAGCACACCCCTGTGCCGGAGGTCATCTTTGACGTGCGCGACAGAAGCCCCCATGAGAAATTCCCCGGCAGGCGTCGGTGCCGGATTCATCCGCAGTGTAACGCCTCGACGTGTCACAGGGATCCGGACCTCGCGTTCCGCGGCGTGGTCAAGTCTGTCGTTACGGTCACCGGTGCCTGCCGATTTCCTTGGCGGTCGGATGCTTCCGCCAGCGACGTGCGGCACATTGTCGCCCAGTTTATCGCCGCCTATCCGCCGACACACCCACCGCGACGGTGGCGTAAATCTGCGCACGTCCCTGGTGAACTCATCCATCTGTTCGACGCCACCTGGACACGTAAGACGCGGGTGCTGCCTCCCCCTCCTGAGGTCGGTGATACCCTCGATTTCGACGCGGAACGTATCACGGTGAGGTCCATTTACAACAACTTGTTCGGCCAACGGCCGATGATGCCTGCCGTGGAGTATCCCTTCCCAAATGCCACTCGGGGCTATTACATGGTCGGCACGCATCCCATCAGCCCACCCCGAGCTGCTCGCAGGAGATGTAACTGCGTGGGATGCGTGCTCGACGAGCCGTTTCACATGAAGGTTGATTTATTTTGGCACACCCAGTGCAAACCATCGGCAGATGCTTCGCGACGCGTCGAAGCCACTGGCGGAGACACGACGACGTCGTATTACTAGATGATGCGGCACCCCAGCAGCTCCACGTCGGCATACGCTACGAGCCGCTGCGACATCTCCGACACATTGATCAGTGGGTTCAAGCCCCTCGCACAACTACTGCCATTTGTCGGGAAATGGGCGTCTTGTTGGGCCAAGGACTTGATGAGCGCGTTCCCACGGTCGACGTTTTGCGAACGTGAGGAGGCATTCGTCCGCCATCCATTGTTGCAAACGTAGGCGAACTACGTGATCGCAAACCTTTCAAATCTTGCCGTGCATTCATCAGCGTTAAGCATTTGGCTTGTGAACGCAGTGATACGGTTCAACCTCTAACCCTAACCTGTGTTGACGTAGGGTTTTCGAAGACGTTTCAGGCGAGCGGAAGTACCATTTTTGGCCACTGTGGTGTTCAACGTCGCTGTTTTCTCTTCGACACGCCGCGTTGATGGCCGCTGTCGTCTTCCGAGGCGTCGCTGCGCCAGCAACAGCCCCACTACTGGCGCGGCGAGGGCGAGACAAGAGGTGCGGCGAGTTCAGGGAACGTCGTCCGTTTGGAGAGCGACAGCGTGGAGTTCGTGGCACTCGGCGCGCTGCTCCTCGGCACCTGCGTCGCCCTCATGGTTGTGGACTGTATATTGGTCCAAATTTGGATTATTGACATCGCACACATCACACGGAGCAATCGAATAGCGCACGGTGTGCTCGGACCGTCGGAGGCTGTTTGTGGTTATTACAGCCTAAAGCACACTTACATGTAACCTCCGAATGGTCATCGCAGGGCCGAAGAAAGTTGCGGCGGCGGCGTGCACTGTGATTTTGCCCCTGGCAGCTTGTGCGGTCGTCATCGTGCCTACACTCTGTACACCACACACACAATATTTGAAGCTGCAGTGAATGAACGCAGCGATCATCGCCGTGGTGCTATTCATCTGCTTGTCCGCACTTGTCGCAGGTGAATCAACGACGGTTCAATTGCCCCGTCATGCCACGGCTTCTACCGACACCATCGACTTGCAGTACGGCTTCCTGAGGAATGGTTCCGTTCTGATTCTCAACCTTACGTTCCTAAGCACCAACGACTCCGCGTTGTCGTGGTCATCGGCATCTACCGCAACGAGGAGGCGCCCTTTGTTCATCTCTCTATGCACAATGCCCAACGGTCGACGCCAGACGTCGGTGGAGGCGATGTCAATGGATGATGCCGTGGCAGGGGCGGATACAGTGGTCGTGGTACCCCCAACGCGACCGTCGGAACTGAACTTCACGGTGGGAGGAGGAGCCACCAACCCGGCCTGCGTCCTCGACGCGTACTGGACCGACGTCGCCCATCCCACGACTCCGACGTCGTCTGCCACCAACACGTCCACACGCATCACGCAGACGACGACGACGACAAGCACCTCGGTGACCACAACGGCGACGACCACAACGACCACAACTACTTCGGTTGGCAATGGTACGGCCGATCCAACCGAAATTCCGCAAGTGAATGCGTCCAACACCCTTCGCGTCGGCTTCCGCTCGGGGCGCACGTGGAGTGTGTGGCAGTCGTACATTTACTTCGGCCGGGACAGTGACGATTACGGAAGTGGCGCCGCCCTGGTGAGCGCTGAAACGAATGGCTCTGCGACATTGGCGACGGGCGGCTCTGCGACATTGGCAAAAAGCTTCCCCACGTCGCCCGCGAGGACGTCGATTGTATTGTACTTGTCGGCATTCGCCGCAGACAGCAACATTTCGGTGACCCTGGGTCTGCTCGGGCAGCCGAACGCGTCTAATGCGACGTGCGAAACTGCGGCCGAGTGGGTGCCTCAGGCATCGACGACCACATCGACGTTTTTAATCCCCTTTTTGGTCATCGTCCCAAACGACGCCGCGGCAGTGAATGCAACCTCTTCTGGGTGCATCAACGGTCCCCCTTCTCCCGCAGCGCCGTACGTTTGCGAGCGCTGCTTCACGGGATATTTTGGCGGTGACTGCAGGTTTGACAGCCAGGCAGCGGCGGTTTCGGCGACACAAACGACGACGCCCAACCCCTATGTGATGCTCGTGGCTCTCTACACATTGCAGGTGGTCGACGTGGAGGCCACAGGTAACACCCTCGACCAAAACGTATTTTTGACCTTCCTTGCACGAGGATTGGCGAGTAGACAGTTTACGGTCACGTTGGATCGTTTCGCGGTGGTATCCGTCGAGTTCAATAAGTCGGACGCGTCGTGGACGGTGAAATTTTTCTTCACGGCTGCCACCGTGCCGACCGACCCGACCCCGGATGAGTTACGTGCGCGCGTCGCGCCGGCGGTCTCACAGCTCCCATCCAGATACAACGGATCGCAACTGGTGTCGGTGGATACGACGTTTGAGGTCAACAAGTTCACGACGCGGCACGCTTCCACCAATGAACGCCCGAATGAGGACGTGCCGGTCTGGGCCTTTGTTTTGGCCGCGATGCTTGTCGCCGCGGCCGTCATCCTTGTCGTCGTCGGCATTAGCATCGGCGTCTATTGTGCGATGAAGAAGTGCACTACGACGACGACGACGACGACAACGACGAATACGACGAGGGATGAAGTGTCCACCGCAGTGTGCATTGAGGGAAGCCAAAATCAAAGCCAAGTGGAACGTCCTTACGTCGAGGCCGAAGTTCAAGGGACGGTGGAAGCGCTCCCCCCCGTTGCTGGTTCGTCATCGTCAGTGGACCCCGCGTGACTTGTTTTGGACTCTGGCAGAGGTGTGTTCTATTTCCCACAACAGCAAAAATCAAAAAACTCCATTTTCCCCATTTCGTGCAAACCGTTTCAAAACATTATTCAGAGGCAAAAGTTTCTCTAAATTGTATGATCTGCCGAACGACGCGACTCTTTCTCTTTAACTCAGCGGGACGGAGGAGGATGCGGGTTCTTTCAACCCAATTGATTTGTTCCATTTATTACTACACGAACCATAGTGACTATTCTTTTGCTTTTTTTTTCTCCCCCCCGTTCTGTCACACATACTTGCGGCAAACACATCGATGGCCTCACCACCTCCTCCGTCCGGCGCCGCAGCCGCCGCACCGGCCCCCGCCGCGCCCCCCGCCAAGCCGCTCAAACTGATGGTCGAGGAGTCTATCAATGACGACAACTCGCTCGCGTCGATCACCGCCGCCACGGCGAAGCTGCTCGGCGACGTCTACCGTGGCGACCTCATTCTCATCAAGGGTAAGAAGCACAAGAGCACCGTCTGCATAGCCATGGACGACGCCGACCCGACCATTGGGGAGGGCAAAATCAAGCTCAACAAAGTGGTCCGGCGCAACCTACGCGTCAAGCTGGGTGACATGGTGTCCGTCACCGCGTGCCGCGACATCGTGTACGGCAACCGCATTCACGTCCTTCCGATTGATGACACCGTGAAGAATTTGACCGGCGATCTGTTTGACACCTTCCTGAAGCCATACTTCTACGAGGCGTACCGCCCTGTGAAGAAAGGGGACACATTCATTTACCGCGGGGCGATGCGCGCCGTTGAATTCAAGGTGGTGGAGACGGACCCGTCGCCGTACTGCGTGGTCGCGCCCGATACGGTGATCCACTGCGAAGGCGAACCCATTCGCCGCGAGGACGAGGAGAAGCTTGACGACGTTGGCTACGATGACATTGGCGGTTGCCGCAAGCAGCTCGCGCAGATTCGAGAGATGGTCGAACTCCCCATTCGCCATCCAGAGCTCTTCAAGAACATTGGCATTAAACCTCCAAGGGGCATTTTGATGTACGGTCCTCCTGGGAGCGGCAAGACCCTCATCGCCAGGGCGGTCGCCAACGAGACCGGGGCTTTCTTCTTTCTCATTAACGGGCCTGAGATCATGTCCAAAATGGCGGGAGACTCTGAATCCAACTTGCGCAAAGCCTTCGAAGAGGCCGAAAAGAATGCCCCTGCGATCATCTTCATTGACGAGCTGGACTCCATCGCGCCCAAGCGTGAGAAGACGCAAGGTGAGGTCGAAAAGCGTATCGTATCCCAACTCTTGACGCTCATGGACGGCCTCAAGAGCCGCGCGCAAGTCATTGTCATGGCAGCGACCAATCGTCCGAATAGCATCGACCCGGCCCTCCGCCGCTTCGGTCGCTTCGATCGCGAAATCGATATTGGCATTCCGGACGAAGTCGGTCGCATGGAGATCGTCCGCATCCACACCAAGAATATGAAGCTCGAACCCGACATTGACCTCGCACGCATCGCGAAGGACTGTCATGGTTACGTCGGTGCCGACTTGGCGCAATTGTGCACGGAGGCGGCCATGCAGTGCATCCGAGAGAAGATGAGCGTGATCGATTGGGACGACGAGTCGATTGATGCCGAAGTGCTGAATTCGATGCACGTGACGATGGACCACTTCAAAGACGCTATGACAAAGACGAATCCAAGTGCGTTGCGGGAAACGCAAGTCGAGACCCCCAACGTGTCCTGGGCCGATGTCGGCGGCCTCACGGATGTCAAGCAGGAACTGCAAGAACTCATTCAGTACCCGGTGGAGTATCCCTGGAAGTATGAAAAGTTCGGCATGTCGCCGCCAAAAGGGGTGCTCTTCTACGGTCCTCCTGGCTGCGGTAAGACGCTCTTAGCGAAGGCAATTGCGACTGAATGCCAGGCGAACTTCATCAGCATCAAGGGCCCGGAACTCCTCACGATGTGGTTTGGAGAGAGCGAGGCGAATGTCCGTGACGTCTTCGACAAGGCGCGCGCCGCTGCCCCGTGCGTGCTCTTCTTCGACGAGCTGGACTCGATCGCGAAGAGCCGTGGAAGTAGCCATGGCGATGGTGGCGGTGCGAGCGACCGCGTGATTAATCAAATCTTGACGGAGATGGACGGCATGAATGCCAAGAAGAATGTGTTCATCATCGGCGCCACGAACCGGCCGGATATTATCGACCCAGCGATTATGCGGCCCGGCCGCCTGGATCAGCTCATTTACATCCCGCTGCCCGACGAGGCCAGTCGCGAAGCGATTTTGAAGGCAGCGTTCCGGAAGACGCCCCTCGCGGTGGATGTGGACCTGAAAACGATGGCGGTGGCGACGCACGGTTTCAGCGGTGCGGATCTTGCTGGCATTTGCCAGCGTGCGTGTAAGCTCGCCATTCGGGAGTCCATTGCGCGTGAGGTTGAGCACGACAAGCGCAAGGAGCTAGACCCGGCGTATGCCGAGGCGAACCCGAACTTCGACCCGGTGCCGCAGGTCACGAGGCAGCACATCGAGGAGTCCATGCTCTCCGCGCGCGTCTCCGTTAGTCCCGCAGACATTCGTCGCTACGAAATGTTTGCCACGTCGTTGCAACAAGCGCGCGGCTTTGGCACCTTCCGCTTCGCCGATCAAGCGGGAGCGGCGGGAGGAGCCGGCGCTGGCGGAGCGGCTGCTCCACCTGCCGCGGACGACCTGTACGCGTAAGGCGTACGCCAACAAGGGACCGCAAACAAAGGGCTTTTCATAGAGAAGAAGAGACGAAGAGAAGGCAAACTCCCTGACGGAGTTTTCTTCTTTCCTCCCCGAACGAAAAATTGTGCGCTTCATTTTCGTTGCTCACGCCATCTGCGTCACGCGGGTCCATGTCGGCTGATTGTTTTTTTCGGCGTTTCTCTCCTTCCAGACCGTTTCTTTTTATTTCTCCCACAAAGGACACATATCTCTAATTCTTATTTTTGAAACAAAAAAACACTGGCAGTCGTTCTTTTTCGTTCTATTTTATTTTTTTTGCGTGAAAGGCAACAGTTGGTACCGAGAGCGAGAAACTCACCTTGATGAGTTCTTGTTCTTGCGACTATCCAGCACACGGCTATTTCGTTATCTCTCGGTAGTGGTGGTGGTGGTGTCCCCCCGACAATCCGAATCCACTATCAACCTTTCAATTAACAACGCACAAGTTTTGCGCGTTTGGCTGGCCAAACAGTCGTCTACTTTATCCAGAGTAGTGGGTTAGTGCTTTGTTTGAAATCTGCCCCCATCCCCCTCGGGTCGCTCCCAGTTGCGTTCTTCGTTCTTCTTCCTTCGTTTCATTCGTCTCTCTGTTGTGTTTGTGTGTTGTTTACGTCAATGGCGTCGGTTCTCGCCGACCAGACAATTCGCGTGTCGACCGAACGACATCGGCACGACGTGGATGGATCGACATCGGCACACGACGTATTGTTGCTGCTTCCCGCCTCGCGTCGCAGCGGTCGCGGGGCGGATGTGGCACCACCATCTCAACAGTTCTCATTTGCTCGCGCGCTGCTGCTCATCGTGGTGGGGTGCCTCTTGCTTTGCACAAGGGTGGGAGTGGAGGCGGTCGTGCCGCCTTGCCCCACCTCCGCGTCGTCCGTGCAGCCTGGTGGTTCCTTCTCGGCTGCGGTGGCAGGGGCCGCTGCCATGTCCGCCGCGGGCGACGACGTACTCTTTGACGTGGCTCTTTCTTCGTCGTCTTTCGACTCGGCGAATACCGCAGACTGCTACGTCGATTTCGTCTTACCGACGCATTGCAGCGACAAGCGACCGAGTTATGTAAGCAGATGGTCGGCTGTCGCGACCGGGCTCGTGGATGCCGGCGATGGCGGCAATGGAGAGTCGAAATGGGCGCCGCTTCCACACGGCGTGCTCGTCACCGTGGAAAGCAATACGGTGTCGGTCGAGGCGGCGTGGACAAACGGTGTCGACGCCGCCATACCGTCGCTTCGAATCGCGGCCGCTGAAATCACCGCATTTTCAAACGAACCCAACTTGGCGAATCCACGCCCGTCCAATGCCACGTTCGCTAGTCCGTCGGCGCTGTTTTCATCACAGCCGTCGAACGTTCCCCGGTCGGCGGTGTTTTTATTGGGCCAACAGAACGATCACGAGGCGCAAGAGGTGGCCGCAACGTGGATCGCTCATGACCTTGTCCCAACCGTACCTGTCTCTCAGGAGGAGGACCCTGAGATGGACGAAAGAAACAGAACACAGGCTATTCGAATCACCTTTGGATTCGCAGGGTATCGCCTTCAACAGCAGCAAGCGGCGGCGTCAACGACGACGACGAAAGATGTGGCCATCCGTATCTCTATTCGGTGCGCGTCGCTGGCGCCTTGCAACGCCACGGCGACGGCCATGGAGATTCGTCCCGTGGCGGTGGCAGCAGCGGCGGACGCAACGACGACCACCACCGTTGCCAACGCATCCAGTGCTGCTGCCACCGCGCCGCCTCCGGTGGCTCCGGTGTTAGTCCTTACCACCGACACGGACGGGGCTGGTTCGCGGCCATACGTGGCCGGCACTGAGTGCCGCTGGCGGGTGTATCCGGCACAACCTTCCCGCCTCACCACAACTCCGCCTTCTGGTTCTGACGTCTTCATCGCCGAGGACGACACTCTTCACGCCGTGGGTAACATGGTCGACGTCGAGCAGCTGGGCAGCCTTGCCTCGACTTACACGACGACGAATGCCAAGAACGGTCAGAATCAGCCCATCACATTGTACGCGTACTATTTCGGTCTGGTGCGCGTCGAGGCCGCCGACTACAGCCACGTCGCGCCGGCTCACACCGCGTCCGAATATTATGCGTCGCCGCGAGGAGTCAATTTGCGTCGACAGCTGCTGGCGCCGGAGTCTGTTGATTCGTTGCTCCGGCGACAGCCAGATTTACGCAGCGCGTATCGTCGCCGGGCCGCGGCCGTCATTGCGGAACGAGACGTCCGGCATGGCGCGGTCACGTTCCACACGTCGGCATCCGCCGCGACGCATGCCGGTGGCGTGACATTCATCGTCGCCACGGGAGTACGGTTACCGCTTCCGGCTGTGCCTTCTTGCTCCACTTCCGCCTTGGCGCCGACGGAGACATCATCATCATCCGCGGCCTCGTCGTCGCAGACCATTGTGATAACGCCACACGCGCCGATTCGTAACCAAATGTTCACGTTGATCGGTCGGGGATCGGTCGCTACTGGCGCCTCGACGTCGGCGGGGAAGTCCGTCGCGGTGGCCACGTCGGTATTGGATGGCACCGTCGGCCTTGCACCTTGCACGGCATGCACGATTCGAATCCGAGCTCAATGTAATCAGCCGGACGGAGAGACGGCGGACGCTTATGATCCTGGCGCCGTAATTCGCGGGCGACACGCCCACCCGATGGGCTTATCGTTGCTACTTCGATTCGGGGAAGAGGATAGTGAGCAGCAGCAGGGCTTGACGGCACCAAGTCAGTCGCTCGTGCTTCGAGTACCTAGGAGCATCGACGAAGCATCCGCGCCAAACACCGTGCTCGACCCCGCAACAGGCACTGCCATTCGATTTCCAAATGGCGCGAGTCCCAATGCTGCTCGAGAGTTTTCCTGGTTCGTGAACCCCGACTTGTTTGCTGACCGAGCTCGGGACGACTTCATTTTCGGCGACGAACCCGTCTCGACGGGGTCTTACAACGTCAGCATCGATGCGACCTTGCTGCCCGGCGACGTCGCTCGCTTCGCGCTCACGGCGGAGTGCGTCGCCTTGGCGAGTCAATGCTTACCGAAGCATCAACAGCGCTTGCGCTTGCCGGAATCGTCGGTCACCTCTGTGTTCACGGGGAAAAACCGACCGCAAACGGACGCTCAGTTGCTGCCCGCGATGATCTTACACAGCGACTTGGATGGCCATGGAACCATGAGCGGGTATGCTTTCGTCGCTGGGAATCACACGTGCAGTTACCAGCTGACCTGTGACAGTGGATTCATCAACATTACGGACGTGGCGTACAACTTGACCATGACATTCTCGCAGGTCCATTGCTGCAATAATCAGTTTGGAACCAAAATCTACTACCGCGGCTACACCGCCGATTTCGTGCGACTGTATCATCCGGCGTTATGGAATGTGAAGAAGGTACCGACCTATCTACCGACGATAACCGGAATGCCGTATCCCGATTGGACGGTGCCAGCGGACGCGTCGAAAATCTATCCCTGGCGCGCGGCCACTTTGACCCTCCCTAGAAACGCATCGCGACGGCTGACTCCATTGTTTCCTTTTGAGCCGCAAACGGACTTCTACGCCCCGGAGGATCTCCCCATGGTCGGCGTGGCGTTGTCCCCCGTCGACGTCGACACGTGGAAAGGAAATGAATTTCAAGGCGGGTACACGATCCGGGCTCGTTGTATTCCGAGCGTGTGTCAGTCGCAGGCGTGCAGCCCTGCGGTGGTGCCGCCGCGAAGTCGCACGTGGAACGTGACGGCGAATTATCGCGCGCTGTTGGATGTGCCCGAAAATTGCACCACCGTAGTGGAATTTGAATGGACCTGTGCCGAGCACGAAGTCGTGACTGTGAATGTCAGCGTCGACGCTTCGGTGATGTTGCCCAACAGTGTCACAATTGGGAACTTGGCGTTCCCTAACGCGACCCACACCCGCGGTTACTATCTACTCCCACGTGGCAACATCGCGGTGAGTGCACGGGCGCCTCCTGGGGGCATGTTGCGATACCGCGTGCAGCTAGCGTGCGCCTCCACATCGGTCGTGTGCGATGATGTGGAGGCGCAGCGCATCGGCGGGCCTGGCGCCACGGTGGGTGTCATTAAAACCAACCCCGCCGGATTCGCTTCCACAAAGGCCATCGGGGGCTGTCAATGGGCGATTCAATGCGACGAGGAGGGAGGCCGACCCAACCGGTTGCGCTACGCCTCTATTCGAGTATCCGGGGCTCTCTCGATGGAGCCACGCTACATGTATCAAGGCGTAGGCGATGGAGGAGTGAAAGTGTTCGCGTGGCGGTATTTTTATGACGTCGTCTATTTTGCAGGCGTTCCATTTTCACCGGCTTCGCCGGGGCCGTCGTTGCCAATTTTTCCGAATGGTATCGTCAACGGTGAAACTTACCAGTTGCGTTACGTCGATGGCAATTTCACGGTATTGACGCCCGTGTACGTTCGCAGCGTCACGGAGGCGCCCACGCCCGGTGGTGCCGACGTCGAGTTTGGATGTCTCCCCGCCGTCCCTTGCAACATGTCCGAGTTGGTTGGCGATTGGACTGCGGCATTGCAACCCGTCGTGGGTATGACGACGACGACGTCGACGACAATGGCAGCGGAGGCTGCGCCCCACAATGTGAGTGGGTCGATGCCGTTGCCCTCCCTAATGGGCAAGTCGGCCGCTTTCACCTTCAACGGCTCCGCCCTGTCGGATGTCAGCTGCTCCTGGAGATTACCACTGTCGCAGGTGGCAACGGCCGCAGCGTCGCCGCCTTCATGTCCGAGCGGCGGATTCCTCGTGGAAGTGACGATGTGGCAGGCGCCCGAGACGGCCGGTTCCGCCAAAGCGCGTCTGACGGTCGCCTCGATGACAGACAGCGGTTTCAGCGCGTTTGCCGGGAGCGCCCCTTCGATCCCTTGGGCAGCCCCACTCTCTTCTCGGCCGCTATTCGGATTCGTGTTGCCTTCTCCTGTCCCCGCAGTGAACGACGCATCGAGCGGAGTCCTCGGTCTTCAGCGAATTTCGGGTTACCTCGTCGATGCGATGCCTCCGGAGGCTGACACGGGCACGGCACGCGCATCCAACAGCCTTGTTCTTGGACTCGATTTACTTGCAGGGGGGGCTATTCAGGCCCATGTGTTCGTCGCCTGCGCCCAACGCTACAACACCACGGAGGGCAGCGAGCATGCGTGCCGCGCGGACGAGGCGGACGCCGCCGCCAACCCTTTGCCGCTGTCGTCATCGGTCACAACAATACCATCCGCTCTCCTTGCGTCTGACGCCGATGGCGCGGGATCGTTGTTCTCCCATCGCGTACCCGTTGCCAATTCGGCCAGCGGAGGGGGGTGCGTTTGGGCCGTGCAGTGCCCGCGGCCGACGGAGCAGCGGCTGCACTTGAGAGCCATCGTGAGCATGACACCGTCAAGCACGTTGACGTTTCGACCGCAAACAACGACCACCAACGGTGGTGGTTCGCCCCCAACGGTGGTGGTTCTATCGTCGGCGACCGCCATCGACCTTTCCTATTTTCGCGGAGAAGACGGCGTCCCGGATGATGCGACGGGCATGATATTCATTAGCGCTCCCGTTGCCGGAGCACCGGGCTTTCAGGTCAGTGTGAAATGCTGCGACCCCACGCGGTTTTCGTCCGACTGCCTTCGCTGCGCAGTCGGATTCCATTCCTATCCCCTCTGTGTCGCAGAATATTGCACCGTGGAATTGCATTGTGGAGGGACAACGAAAGCGACGTCCGCCTCCTTGCAGTCCGCCGCCGACGTTGGTGGTGATTTCCCTCTATGTGAATGCCGGTGCCGTTCGCCGTTTACTGGACGTTTTTGTGAGCGGTGCGAAAACGCCCGCTATGATCCGTCGACCTCTTGTCTCTCGTGCGCGCCTGGATACAACCACACCGTTGGAGGGTTTCCCGAACAATGCGACACCCTGCTCGAATCAATGCGTCGTCGCGCGGAAGCCAGAGTGGACAAGTTGATGACCGCGCGCGGTCCGGCCTGCGTTGAGGGGCGTGGCTGGATAGCGGGTCCTCGGACACCAACCCGGGACGTTTCCTCTTCCGCTAGCCATAGCGTTTCGTCCACATGGACACGGCCGCTACCTACCACGGTCACGGCTCCGTTGCAGACTACAGCAAGTGATGGGGGGACGCGAAGCGGCGGAACGATCAACAACGAAGTCCCGGTGACCACATCTGCGGTGGTGGGAGTTGGCTCAGTCAATGTGACCTCCCATCGGCCGCGCCGCACGCGTTCGGTTTGGTTCTTTTCCCAGTCCCTTCCGGTGGCGGTTGACGGCCGCCTTCAACGCCGGTACGCGCCTCGTGACGCCACCCGCATTGCGCCGTTGGTCGTGGATATCGCCAGGGGGGGCGATGCCGTCACGGCGCTCATCAGCCCGTCGCTCGCGCTGCAGGGATCACGTGCGTCGATGATTACCGATGCGGTGCAATGCGTGTACAACTCGGAGGAGCTGGACGAACCTTTGACGGTGTTTCCCCTCCAACCCGCTGTCCCGCTGACCGCAGTGAGTGTCGTGAATCACCTCCTCGGTGGTATTTTGGTCTCGTCGTGCCTCATGTCCTTTCCGCTGGTGATCCTGTTGCTGTGCCACTTGCACCACCTCAGGCGCTCGGGAGCGAACGAAGACGGGAATCATGGCCAACGCAGTGGTGCGGCGCAATTGGCCGCAGTGGGAATTCTGTCATCGATTTGGTGCGCGGCAGCGGCGTTCTTTGCTTCCAACGTTCTCCGAGTGGCCACCATGCTGACGTTGAACGCAGCAGAGGGCTGCGGTGCGACTTGTTGGCTGTTGCTCGCGACCATGGGCGTCGTCATGCCCGTCGTCGCGGCGCTTGTGCTGCCCACCATCGCCCTCACAGGGGCCCGGTTCAAGGCTCGCCTGGTCTGGGAACGTCGGAGCCGCTGTACTTCACAGGCGGCAGAGGAGACGATTCCGGACCCCGTCGACGTCGCCAATCGTCCTTCGGAAATCGATTACAAGCCAGTCTACGAAGATGCCCAGTTACCGAATGCACTGGCCTACGTGAAGTCCTTCGGTCCATTCTTTGACGGTTCACGCGATGCCGTGCAATCTATGGGAAACAGGCTCTCGTACGTGGTGGAAACCACTGCCTCGCTGGTCGCGGGGCTCCTCACGGGCCTCCGTCCCAGCACACAAGATCGCTGCAAATACGTCGCGAGTGGCGTGTTTTGTTGTGTCCTTGTCGTCGCGGTGTATTCATTGGTCTGGCGGCCTTACATCAGCCGCACGGAAGCAGCCTTCGTCTACGCCAATTGTTTGTTGCAGTTAGTGGCCGCTGGAGTGGCGGTTTTTGCGACCGTACTGTCTGACGGTAATGACGATCGCTTCTTGATGCCGCTGGCTTGGCTGTCGCTCATACAGTCGGTGGTGTCGCTCGCGGCCCTTATGGCCCTTGCAGGGCAACGGGTTGTATTATGGATCGTACGGCGACGTCATTTTGACACTTCGCACGGCAGTGGCCGAACTGGTGAAACGGCAGCGTCTTTGAGCATTGAAGCCACCGCTGCACTCCCTGGCAGCACCACCAGTGTGTCGGGGGGCGGATCTCCCGAGTGCCCGCTATTGATGCTGTCCCCGGAACGGACCGCGCCGGCGACGACCGATAGCGTTGGTGACGTCGCGCGGCCTGTCGGTGTTGCAGGAGGACGGGAAAAGCGTCCGAGTCGAAGTGGCGCCATGGCGAAGGCTCCTTTTTCCCGGAACCCCTTGGAGGCCTTGTGATCAGGGTCATTCCTCCTTCCGGAAGCGTGGCTGTGTGGGGGGACAAAAAATTCGCAGACCACAGCTCCTTTTCATCCTGGAAACACAGAAGGTCTCCGAGTCACAACACAACACGAGCGCAAGTGACAACGCTTACGATTGATTATTGCCCTACCAGATACTACCTTTCTTCTTTGTCTTGTTTTGGCGTCAGAAAGAAAATCGCTGTGATACTCAAATGGGCATTGCCGGCTTTTTTCTGTGGCTTCAGCGCAGATATGCAGATGGGGTATTGGACGCGCGGACTGGCCGCCCGCTACCACAATGGGGCGGCCGTGGCGGTGGCGGGGGCGGACGGGGCGGTGGTGGTGGTGGGGGTCGTGATACCGGCGCCGCGGGCCAAGGTGAAGTCGCGCCTGCGGAAATGGCCACGAAGGAGGATAGCACCTCCGCTGCCGAGGCGACCACCTTCGAGCTCCATCCGCAAGCGTTTGAAATCGACAATCTCTACCTCGACATGAATGGCCTCATCCACCCATGCTGTCACGACACCGCGCCGTTGCCGGAACCCGCCAATGAAGAGGAGATGCTGCTGCGGATCTTTCACAAGCTTGAGGAACTCGTCCGCGTCGCGCGCCCACGGAAGGTGCTAATCCTCGCGATCGACGGCGTGGCCCCGCGATCCAAGATGAATCAACAACGCTCCCGCCGTTTTCGCGCGGCCGACGAGCGCAAGTGCAGTGATCAAATCAATGAGTCCTACGCGCGCTATATCGAAGAAACCTACGGCCTTCCGAAGCCGCCGCAAAAGCGACGCTGGGACCACAACGTCATTACCCCTGCCACGGCGTTTATGGAGCGAGTGTCCAGCGGACTGGAATGGTTCGTGTTGAAGAAGCTGAATGGGGATCCAAGCGACGATCCCGAAGCGGCCGTGCTGTGGCACCACTTGGCGGTCGTCTTCTGCGACGCTCATGTCCCCGGGGAAGGGGAGCATAAGATCATGCATTACATCCGTGGTCTGCGAGGCGTCGCGGCGGCCACCACGGCAGCCGCGACCACGACGATGATCGCGCAACGCGCCCACGGCGGTCGAGGTGGCGGCGGGGGAGGAGGTCTGCTGCCGCTTCCCGACGCAGGGGCTACGTCGCTTCTCGGCACGTACGACCCGAACACGCGGCACTGCATCCACGGGATGGACGCGGATCTCATTGTGCTCGGACTCGCCACGCACGAGGCGCAGGTGAGCATTCTCCGCAACGTGCTGGACATGGAGACATTCCAAGCAGTACCGGATAAGTACTGCGTCTTTAGCATCCCGTACTTGCGAGCGGGTCTGAAGCGCGACTTTCACGCCCTGCTCACTTGGTTTGATGAACAATGGGACATGTGGTGGCGTGGCGGAGGTCATCAACATCCACGTGGGCAACCCCACCACCACCAGCACCACCGAGGAACCGGCTCTGGACAGCGATCGGAACCCGAGCCGCAGGGGGAAGACGAACGCGACTTCATTTCCATCGTCACCCAATCCCCCGCCGTCACCGCTCACGGCGCCGATGAAACCACGCGAAAAGCAATCGCGCGCGATGTGTTCTTCGAGCGAATCGTCGACGATTTCGTGTGTCTTTGTTTTCTAGTGGGAAACGACTTCCTCCCTCATATGCCCCTGGTCGACATCAAGTGTCGAGGCATCGAGACCTTATTGGGCCACTACGTCAATGGGTTCCACGCTACGGGGTGCCTCACGCTCGGGGGCGAGATCAATTTCCATCGCATGCGCATCTTTCTGACGTCGTTCGTCGCGGTGAAGTACAACACGCTCTACGAGTTGCAGTCTTTGAAAGATTCCAAACGGGAAAAGGCGAAAACCGACTTCGCGCGCCGCGACGCCGAATTACGAGCGCAAATTGCAGCCACGGTCAAGGAGCTGCACGAACTCGTTCCTGACAGGGTGCCTCGTGATCCCATTTACCCTAGCACCGACGAGCATGGCGTGGTGCTATTTTTCCCTACCTCTTCGGCTATCGACGTTGTTGACGCCGAGGATCCGGAGGAGTGGCGTATTGATGATGATGGCAACGGCGATCTCGACAGCCCTGGCAAAAAACAGGTGGTGCGGTCGAAGACGTCGAAGAAGAAGCAGACGGTCACCACGCCGTTACGAAAAGGCCATTTTTACGAGGGGATCGGCAATCTTGCCAGCACGGCAGAAGACGACGAAGCGCTTCGAGAACGGTATGCCAAGGCGTGCGGCAAGTTCAACGTCAAGCTACCAAGCAGCTCCGCCAACGGCAAGCATCACCACAAGACCATCGCCTCCGCGTCGGAGGTCGATCAGGCCACACTACTGGCCTTGTCCGTCAAACTTCATGGCCTGTACACGGCGGCGGTGCGAGAGCGGAACAAGTTGGTTTGCACCGCGGAAAACGAACCGACGTATCGGCTGGGCGAAGGGGCGTATCGAGTAGCGTATTACGAACACAAGTTCGGTTGGCGGCCTAAGCTGATCCCTAAAGTTGTGACGGATGGTTCCGCCACAGCTGGCGACGCGTCAACGTCGTCGCCCCGCGCTAAAGGCCGCTCGTCCCAAGAGGAGTCCTCGGATCCTCACCGCAAGAAGCGTGCCGCGAAGCGACATGCAGCCACCGGCGGCGGCGAAGACACAGACGACCCAGACGACGCCGCGAAGGCGGCAAGTGGAGGAGGGGTGGAAACGGACGCTTTGAACGACGACAGCGCCTACACCGTCGACAGCTCCGAGTTCGAAGCCAACATTGAAGTGTGCTGCCAAGAATATCTGCGGGGCATGCAGTGGGTCTTGCGCTACTACACACACGGCTGTCCCGATTGGGGCTGGTACTTTCCATACCATTTTGCCCCCTTGTTGGAGGATGTGGCCAAATACTGCATTCCGGGTGCCCTGCAAATGGATATGCGCCTCGGGGCACCGTTGCATCCCGTCGAGCAGCTGCTCGCCGTACTTCCACGGGACTCGGTACTCGCGCTTCCAACGGAACTGCACGACGCCGTGCTCGATCAACGAAGCCCGCTGTCCGTTCTTTACCCCAAAACGGTACCCGAGGTGGACTACAGCGACGCGATCATGTCCTATCACGGCGTGATGCGGCTGCCGTTCATCAATTGCAACTCGCTCAAGCGGCAGTGTCGGAAAGTGGTCACGCTGGACGATCCCACGAATGAAATGATTTCCATTTTCTTTATGAGAAAAGACCGCCCCGCGGCGAAGCAAATCAATCGCTTTCTCAAGTTTCATCATGTGACGGAGGCGGAGCGCAAAGGGATGAGTGCCGCGGGAGGGGAGCATCCTGTTCGGGCTGTAAACGCATCGAACGACAAAGCACCGCCGCTACCAGTACCAGGAGGAGGAGGAGGAGGAGGAGGAGCGGGCAGCCGCCGCGCGTTAGAGACGGAGGCATCGGATGGCGTGGCTACCCGCAAACGGACGCGCAGCGGCAGCGAAGGTCGAGGTGATGCTGCTGATGGCACAGCCGCGCCATCTGATGGCAACCTTCCTCCGTCGTCGGCCAGAACGCACGGCAACGACGAGAATATCGACACCACAACGGAAGAAAGGGCAGGAGGAGGAGGAGAAGAAGAAGACACGGCCACGGCGGCAGACGCCTCAGGCGACGTAATTCCAACGCATCCCATTCCGCCTACCATCACGTCGGTGTGCCCCGTCGCGGGTCGCGTGGCCTATTACGGCAAAGCCGACCCTCTTCATGTGGTGGTTCGGTGCCCGGACGCAGGGCTGAGCGACGCCGCGCAGATGGCGCAAAAGCGACTGGACGACATCAAACGCGCGCTGCAAACGGCATCGTCTACCTCGATGAATGACAGGGTCGTTGACCGTCGTGTCGATGACCATCGACCGGATGGTCGTGATGCGAATGACAAAGCTTCCGCCGCCGCTGCGTTAGAGCTGCGTCGTCACCTCAGGTTATTTCTATCCGCCGTTGGCGAGGACCCCGTTAAGTGGACGAAGCCGGTGCCCAGCAACGCAGTGATGATGTTCGTCTATGACTTGCCGCGCCACTGCGACTATTTACAGGCCATGCTACCAGGCGCGGACGCGGCGACGGACGTCATGTTTCGAGGCCTCCAGCCGCATACACCACAACAATCGTCCTCGGCGATCGGGGGTGTGCTGGGCCGTGGTCCTCAGGCCAACCGCCCGTCCGCCAGCGACAACAGCGCCTCGTTGCCTCTCCTGCGACGACCGCTGCCGTCAACGACGCCCACAAAGGCAGCCGCCGCGCCGATCGATGGCCGTTCGGCACGGCCACTGCTAACGACACCACCTGTCCTTCCTCCCCCTCGACCGCGTAGGCAGGAGGAGGCGTCCTCATCGCGCGGAGGAGAAAGCCGCCACGACGACGGACGTTATAATGATAGCCGGCCGCTGGCTGAGAGACCACGAGGAAGGTACCACGATGATCGACGCGACGGACATCATAGTGATCTCATGTCGCGCGAAAACGATCGCAAACGGCACCGTTCACCAAGCCGTCGGCGTTCCTCGTCACATCATCGATAGGTATACACCCAGTGTACCTTCGTCGCACGGCAGGTCGTGCACGTGGAGCGTGTGAGGTGGACGGCGGGTACGGGAGGGGTGAGTGTCACACACTCCGGGGGACATCACAGTGATCTCATGTTTTTGCGCGCAAACGATCGCAAAACGGCATCGTTCGCATAGGTGATGACGCAAACATGGCCTTCAATCCGTACCCCGGTCCCTTCCATCGTCGGTCGGAGTCGCAACCGACGCCTAGAGAGTGAATTTCCCCTTTTTTAAAAAAAAATGGACCGTCATTTCAACCGCTTTGGTAAATAAATTCGTCGCATCCATCGATTAACCCAGACAGACACACCATGTTTTTTTTCGTCGGATCGATGCGAATTTTCAAAAATGGTTAGGCTGTCGACGGACTTATTGAATCTCCTCGACCCGTTCCCCTTCCTTCCTCCCACATTTATGTCCTGCTCGCCACATTGAACAGTCAACGCGCGCGCGATGATCCTCCCACGGCAACGTTTCTTCTTATTGATGTTCCTCATCGCCTTTATGTGCATCGCGCCACCAAAGGGTTCCAACTGTCAAAACGTGTCGTCGCTGATGAACGCGAATGCCCCGCATGGCATCGCCGTCCATCCGCTCACGTCGCACGTGTTCGTCGTCGAAGCTGGGGCCAATGTCATCACCAACTATTCCGACGGCGGCAGTCAGACGTTCGCCGGGAATAGGACGGCGACAGCCGGGTATCAGGATGGGCCGGGCCTTCAGGCACGTTTTGTAACGCCGCGCGGAATTGCTTGGCACCCCCTTACCGGCAACTGGTACATCTCTGATAGTACCGTATTGCGTATGGCAACGCCCTCAGGCGACGTCACAGGGGTGGCAGGCTTGGTTGCCCAAGGCAGCACCGTGACAGATGGCATTGGCTCGAATGCTCGTTTTAAGTTTATTTACGGTCTCGTTGTGGCGAATGACACGCTCTTCATCGTCGATCAATTTGGCAATTGTGTGCGCCGCATGAACGTTACGACGAGCAATGTGACCACCGTTGCGGGAACCGGTGCCACTGGCTTCAACAACGGAAATGGTTCTGAGGCCCTGTTCAACGATCCAACCGCCATCGTCGCGTCCTCGGGTGGGGCAATCCTCTCGACAATCGCTCTCTTCGTCGCCGACACCAGGAACCACTTAATCCGAAGGGTGGAGGCGCCACTACTGGCCCGAGGACGCGCGACCTCGACGGTCAGCACGATGACTGGCATCTTCAGCGTGACGGGTGACTGGAAGG
>ERZ1292630.223-Hain-H41-02um-R3-223-length-62661-cov-8_pt4 | contig 21959 bp, 9 predicted proteins | sample MGYA00564408_ERZ1292630 | MGnify/ENA primary metagenome ERZ1292630 (study PRJEB36523, sample SAMEA6512641) | groundwater metagenome | collected 2019-01-08 | study: AquaDiva: Metagenomics assemblies of 32 groundwater samples
ACAGTGACACACGGGGGAAACGTCGGCGCGGCAGAACGAAGAAAAGAAGAAGAAAAGACAAAAGGGAGATGGAAGCCAGTGGATAGGGAAAGGGGGCGTGTGGAGGTGGGAGGTTGCAGTGAGGATCAATCGTCATCCGAATCGTAGTAGACGTGATTCGGGTAAGGCACGCTGTGCGACGAGATACAGAAGTAACGCTGCTCCTCGGGAAGGACCGAGCAAGGCGTGCCGCTCGCGTCGGTGGCGCGAAGCGGCAACGCGGAGGCTACGTAAATCGGGCGTGCCGCGTCGTCAAGGCGGCGATATTGTGTTTCGTAGTCGAGATCGTCCCCGGAAGTAGAAGTCATGTCCGGCGGCGGTTCCATTTTGACGATGTTATCGTACGTGAGTGGACCAGTCGTGTTGGGCACGCACTCAACGACGGTGTAGTTGAGCGCCACCGTGGCTTTCTTACCTGACGCAGTTGCGGCGTGGTAAGCGAATGCCGCGCGGCACCACAGAACCGCTTGCAACTTCCGTTCGAGTTGAATCGGCATGATGGCCTTGCCTGTGACCGCGCGCACCGTAAGGCGGTGGTAGTGACGGTTCACGTAAGTGATGGCGAGGGCGACCGGGTCGAGCAGCATGCAGCTGCCGTCGATGAAAAGCACACCGACGATAAGATCGCCGACGACGCGTGGCGGCACACTCGAACCTCGGGAAGAGCCACTTGGTACGTAGAGTTCAAACGCGACACCAATTCGCTCCACGAACGTGTCGATGAATCGCGCGACTCGAACGCTTTCCCGTTTCGTTGGCGGCATCAACAAGTTGCCGAGGGCGGAGGGCGCAACGCATGGAGCTGCATCGGACAAGGGCAACACGGTGGTGGGGGTAGGCGCAGCAGGCTTTTCGGGTGCTGGACGACACCTTTTTTTTTGGCCGTGCAAGTGAGACGTTTCTGTGAGTGCATTTTGCGTACCTTGGGGATCGCACGCAGTTGGATCGACGCATCGAGAACCGTTGTCCTCCTCCCGGTGCGGCGGCGGCGGCGGCGTTCCTGGATCCGTTTTCGACGCGGCAGGCACCAGGGATGCGGGTGAAGGGGCCACCGGCGGCTGGCGTGACTGAGTGAATGCCGTCCACGGAAGGAGGTCTGGATCGCACGATCGCAGGATGGTGGCAGCTGGATCAAAGAACGTCGCCGCCCTCCGCGTTCGGGGTGGTGCTGTCCCCGACGGGTCGGAGGGAGACTGCTGATCCGTCTGGTAGGTGGGGCAAGGCAGCCCCGCCAGCATGTAAAATAGGTGCTGACGCATGGCAGGTTTTAGGTGTGAAGGAATGAAGGAATGAATGTGTGTCGGAGGGGCGAAATATCGTTGTGGGGAGGCCACCCGGTGGTGAGGAGGGCGGCAACTTCCTCGATTGCTCGCTGTTGACAAGTGCGCTGGTGATGCTCTGTTCTTTGTGTGTTTGGATCGAACGCTCAACAACGTCGAGTCGCAAGTTGCTGGTAAGAGCGGCGCTCATCTAGAAGGTGCGGCGCAAGTGCCACGAAAGAATTCACAAAGTGACGAAAGAAACAGTTCAACACAAATCGATGCATTCACACGCGTGCGTACCCCCTAAAAAGAACACACACACATGACTTCCATAATCAGCACTCCTTCACCAACATGCAGACAGAAGCCTGACAAAATGTCGCGTCTAGAAGGAAGGTTGGCTGCGGGGCCTTATACCTTGGGAGAGTCACAGAGACCCAAGCCGTTGAGGAAAGCGGCCGTGGTGGGCACGCGCCCAGCCGTTACATCGCCCAAGCCCATCACGTGCTGTCGGATCGCCGTGAAGCTGTCCATGAGGATCGTCGCGACTTTGCATGACTGGGCATACGTGGGCGAAACGACGACGCCAGCCGACGGAGAGAACGGGATGGTTTGCGACTTGTACTTGGCGGTGATCGTGAGGGTACCGGCGACAGTTGGCCGCATCAGAAGGCTGATGCGGCCTTCATCGGACCACACGGTTGACACCTTGAGCGGCTGACCGCCGATCGTGGCTAGCAAGTAACGCGGATCACTGAAGTTCTTCGCAAGATCGGCCGTGCCAGCGGGTACTTGAGTTAGATCGCGAAGCTGAAGTACGCACACAATGGTCCGATTGGGCGTTCCGATGGCTGGACAGTCCAAACGAGAACTGGCCGATGCAATCGGAGGGGTCGTCGCGTCAACGAGCACCGGATTGGGGAACCGAAGCGGTCGGTTGCGGTACAAGACGTAGGCCGCGAATGGACCCTCTCGCCACGGCTTGAACGTGAACTGGTACACCCCAAGGCGTACGAACGTGACCGGTGGCAGCACCGTCGGGAAGTCAAACTGCGTGGGATCCGTCTCGATGAATTGCGACAGCGGCCCCTTGAAAATGCCATGCCCGGGAACATTGAGATCGTACGGCGCGACGTGCAATCCTTGGTCCCCCGCGTTGTACACCACTGCTTGGAAGTAGGCCGCGGCGTTCAGCTCGCCGGCGCCAGGGGGCACCACTCGAATTGTGCACGTAACGGGGTTGCCCGCCATGGCCACGGTTGGTGTGCATGTCATGTTCGTCATGAGAGCGTCGATGGGTCGTCCAGTCACAATGACGGCTGAGGTGGCAATGCGCGTTCCCCGATAAACGCAATACACCTGTCGGGGGCCTGTCACGGCAAGGTACACGGTGAAGCGCCACTTTCCGCGCGCGACGAAAACGAGATTGGTCGGCCACGAGAAATAAGCCAAGTCATTGATTTCGCCGGCCGGTTGATTCCATGCGTCGCGGGTGTGCACGTAGCACGTTACGGTTGTATTGGCCGTGGCAACGGCGTAGTCGCAGGCGACGAACGACTTCGTCGTGGAGATATTGGTGATGTGGCGCCACAGTTGCAGATTGCCGATGCTGCGACGTGAGTTCGCAGGGGGATTGTCGTCTTGGTCGAGTGGAACGTGGATAAGCATGTTCGGGTACTCGAACTGCAGCATCTGGCCGTAGTAGTCCGCGGCGTAGCTCTTGGCGCTGACGAAAGACTGAATGCGGTCCGTGCGTTTGAACAGGTCGCCACCCGTGAACAAATGAACCACGCCCCGGGTGAGACCGCGACCAGGGGCTTGCACGACTAGCGACCCGTTGTTAACTGAGAGTCCCCGCCCAAAGTCAAGGTCGTTGCCGGATGTCGTCGGAGGCGAGAACACGCGATAGCGATAAATAGGGGACGTGCTATTTTTCACAGGACTGATGTCGATCATGTAGACGCGCTGAACAGGATTCTTTTCCGATAGCTCGTCACTGTTGACCGCCGCAATGTTGTCTCGCAGAGCCACATTTTCACCAAGAAACATCATTCCCTTGAGCCGTGGGAGGATGGCAGAAAAATTCCACCGATTCAACACGGCGTTCTTCTTGTAGATGTACACGGCTCCCTCCCACTTGGTCACGTTCGACGGGCGCGGAATGACGTTACCACGACCCGCGGTCGTGATGAACTCCAGGTGAATGCGTCCGTTGCCGCCTTTCCCACCTCGAACGGAGTTGTCGCCGAAAGATCCGGACGTAGTGGACCGAACACCCCCTGCGCCGCCGCGGGCGAGAACGTATCCACGGTTGTCGAGAAATCCACCGGACAAAAAAATAGCGCCTCCACTGCCGCCCCCACCGCCTCCGCTGTAAAACGACCCGTCGCCGCCGCGGACGCCATCGGCGACGATCGCGCCATCGTTGATGATGCGCCGCGACACGATGTGGACCACGCCGCCGCCGTCGCCGCCCTTGCCGCCAAGACCGACCTTCCAAGGATGTCCACTGCCGCCGCCGGAGCCTCGCTGAATGTCGACAGATAGGTCAACGGTGCCGTAGACCGGTCCGGCTTTGCCGGAGTCGCCACATTGAACGATCGTGCCAGTTTCCCCCAGCGTTCCGTAGCTGCCTCCGCCTCCGTTGGCCTCAGCGTACGGAATCAGGCTGCTGATGTTGCGCTTTTTCTGACCGGAACCGAAGCCGGCGCCGTCGAGGTTGCACGCCAGATCGTTCACAAACACTGACGTTGCCGTGTAGCCCGCGCCGGGACCCGTTCCCTTGACGCTGATCTTATCCTCAGAATACGCGGGCGCGCCGGGAAACCCCACGCCAGTGACGTTGATCTGGCCGCCAGGGTGGATGATGACGCTGTCTTGCACCTTCATTTGCAACCATCCGCCGGCGGAGCGGATCGTGTCGTACACGTCGACCGTCAGAATGCCGCCAGCAAAAATTTCGACGCGACGGAAGTTGTAGACGTTAGAACCGTCGAGGAGTTTGACTTGGCCGGGGTAAACGATGAGATCACCATCGCTTCCGTATCCATAGCGCGACTCTTGGCGGAAGCTGGCGCCCACGAGCAACGTATTGCCGCTGAGCGCGATGCTCTTGCCAAAGTCCAACGTATACGGAGCGTCACGGAGAATCTGGTACGACTTGAACGACGTCGAGTTGAACCGACCGTCGCGGGAAGCGAAGACGAAAATGGGATCCCCTGGAATGGGATCGATGCCGGTACTTTGGATGAAGTCGCGCGTACCCTTGACGTTGAGTGCGCTGATGACGAAACGCGTCGAAATTTGATAGCGCGAGACGGCGGAGATTAACAGCAGGGATCCATCGAAACCGATCCAGCGGCCGAAATTGTCCGCAAACTCCGTTTCGAGTCCTTTCGTTAGGGTTTGCTGCAGTGGCCAGTCGGAGGACCCGGGTGATTTTTGTCTGTACACGAGCACCGCACCGTCCACATTCTTCTTGGTGGCGCCGACGGCGATGTGCATGACCCCCTTGCGAAGGAAGAGCGTAACGGCCGCACCGAAGAGATCTCCCATTTTCCCCAAGGGATCGCGCACTGACGTGAGCGGCTTGAAGCCATCGCCAGAGTCGTAGTAGATGTACGCGAGGCCTCGTCCGCCGCTGGCCGACGCGCTGCCGACGGCGATGTATCGTTGAAGGCTGTGCACACTGTCGCTAAAGTTGAAAAAGGGCTGACCGAATCCGTCGTCACGTAGCCGCTGCGTGATGGTCCATTGCCTGGATGGATTGCGGATGTTTGCCGAGCTTTCCTGCGCGCTAACTGGAACGGTGGCTGTGAGCACCACGATGATGGCTGCGATGAGAATTGCCGTCGACGAGCCTTTGTTGCCGGTCGTTCCTCTCGTGGCGACCATTTTGATCCAGGCTGGTCGGCGTTCAGTGTCGATCTGATACAAACGGGGAGGGGTGAGAACAGCACAAAAACGGTAACGTTCCCGAGTTGCGCACGTTGAGGAGAAGGACCAGCACAGGCATCATCATCTTCCACCACATACCCCACCCCCCAGAGCCGTCCTTCCCCGCTGCCACGTTCTTCTGAACTAGAGGGGGGTTCCGAATCTAGACCGAACGATCCGACAGTTTTGGTTCTATGCTTTCGTCCGTACGATCAAGGACACAAATCACCGCTTCAAGGCTTCGAGAAAAGCCGGGGTACGTTGATAGCGGTCGCAGCGGAGGTGGCACCACGGTTTTTCGACGTTGTCACTGGGACGCGCTCTGTACCCGCCTTCAGCGGCGTTTTTGCCTCCGAGGCCGTGGATACGTTCTCAGCTGCCGTGACGGGGATCTTCGCCGGCCTCGCCGCGGGGTCGACCAGCGCCAAACCGGCGGTCGAGACCGACTGCTGGGCTCCTCGTTTCCGAGCCGCGGAACTCCGGCTAACGGAAGCCGATGTCACCCATGACGCAACGGGCATGGCCGCACATGTGTGGTGGACCTGGCTGGCTGTTTGAAGGGATGCATCGAAATCGACCGCCTTGGTGTCAACTTGGACCAATTCACGCTTGTAGTTCACAAACGACAGTTGCGATGCTTTCTGCGCCCGGCTGGCCGCAACGTAGATCAAATGAGGACACTTCCACATTTTCGAGAGGTCAACTCTGACGTCGTTGCGTAGCGTTAGACCTTGCACCTTATGCACGGTGAATGCGTACGCCAAAGACAGCGGTAACGCGATCACGGGCATTTTAAAATAGTGTGACAAGTGGCAACCTCCGATCGATGCCCGGGTGGGCGCGATGGCGACTTCTTCCGTCGGAAATCGTACAATTGGCAAACGAGGCAGATCCACACCACAAACAAAGCGCTGATATTGATAGTATTCCTCGAAGGCTCGCCTGTGGAGATCGGTCATGCGATACCCGAACTTGAGTTCTTCCACCTTCGCCATGGCCTCGAACCCGACCACGCGACCCACACTTCCATTGACGAGCCGCGCACTGAGGTTCGTGCGAAGCATGACATCGCACCCTTCCTTAAGCTCGAGGGACTGGGCCCAAGGGTGCGTTCTAGCCTGCTTTTCGAGTTGAACTTCGGATTCAAAGGGACAGCATTCATTCGCGACCGAACCGACGTTCACGACCGTCACATGATTGGTCTGCAAAATGCTAGGAAGTTTCCCGACGACTATGTTGAAATGCTGCGTGATGATCTTCGCCGTGGCTTCGTGATGATCGGGGACCAAAAAACGCAGCGCCAAGAGGTCGTCGAACGATTCATAACACGTCACACAAACGCGGGGACAATTTGGGACACTTGCCAAATACTTTTCCACGGCCTGCGTGACAAACTGAGGGCGTTTTTCCACAATCGACTTCGATGCGAACTTGATGTAGGCAACGTTCGTCCATGAGCCGTGAACGACAGGTGGAATGGAATTGATTTCGAAGTTGACCGACGCCCCAGGCAGCTTCGACAGTCGCTCGCGATTCGCCGCGATGACATCCTCATTTCTCGCAAGTAGGAGAGTCGCCCCGGTCGTGGGAAGGGGTGTCCCTTCTGGGACGTGTGCCACTAAGTGTTCGAAAGAATCGGCCTTCCCCACTCGGAGGTCTCCGAGAGCTGACGCGAAGGAGACGTCCGCACTTTGCCGCACTTGCTCGCTCAACTTAAACTTCACGACGCTCTGCTGGAACACTTCCCATTCGAAAAGCGGTGGAAATCGTGGCCGTCCCTTTGACGGTATGCTACTCAGTTGCAGAAAATCACCGGTGAAGATCATCTGGCAACCTCCAAACGGTGTGGTCGGAGAGCATCGCAGGGATCGCAGCAGTTGGTCCAGCCGAATGATGAGCTCGGGCTGAAGCATTGAAACTTCGTCGATGATGATGGCCCCGCACATGGTCAACTCGTCGTTTCGATCCCTAAAGAAGTCTGTCAGCGTCGGGTCGACGCCAAACGCGTGGTGAAACGTCAAACCGTTGATGTGGCATGCGGCAAGACCGGTGGACGCCGTCACTGCGACCTTGACGCCGAGATCTGTCAGTGCCTTTTTGATGCGTCGCACGACGACGGTTTTGCCGGTGCCAGCCTGCCCGCCAAGATAGATGTGAAACCCGCGCTTGGCTAATTCAATGGCCCACTTCTGGTCGTTGTTCAGAGACATGTTTAAGTCAATGACGTCTTCCTCAGCGTTCGCTTCCCCAATCACGCCAACGCGGAGTTTGGCGGCATTGGCACGTGTCGTCTTCATCAAGTCGATGGCGCTGCGCACGGCTTCGACAGGATTCGTGAACTGCGGGTTGGCGATAACCCGGCCCAACGTGCTGCGCATGCGCTGTGTCCAATGGTCAGGAAGCTTCGCCTTGCCGCTGCGGTGATCGAGGGCGAAGCGTTTTAACGCGGCCGGGTCCGTGATGTCGAGTCCGTCGGCGGTTGGGGTCAATCCGATTTGCGTCAACGACTGATACAGGCGGCTTGTGGCTGAGAGAGGGCGATTGTTGAATACGTTGATCACCGCGGGCCGCGCCACCACGGCACTCGGATCCGACGTTGGTGGTGCCGCGGTGGCGTCGGACAACGGTGAGGCCGCCGTCGCCGCGGCGGTGACGTGGTCGCGCCCTCGCAGGACTGTCGTCGGCAACACACATGCTACTTGGGATGCGACGGCGGCTCTAATCTGCGAAGAGGAAAACGCGGCGGTTTCTATGCGACGAAACATTTCGAAGAAACGCTTTCTTCCAAAACTGAGGCGAGGAGGGAAGGAAGAAGACATCGTCAATCGGAGCATTCTGTGGTAGGATGAAGAGAGAGAATACATGCGCGGGTGCTTACCTGTCGTATCGCTCTGACGGGACGGAGGGCGCACCTCGCCGACTTTGGTTAGTCGCCGGTTACCAGTCCCAAGGCGATCAAATGATTCCGCACTGTTCTTTCGATGACGGCCGCGGGCACGAGCACGATGCTGGCGGCCCCTTGAAGCACGGCGGTAATCACAAAAGTGGCACGGTAGCCATCGTGATCGGCAATCACGCCGCCAATGAGCGCGCTTCCAGACCATGAAAATGAACCGATGGACTCCGCCGCGCTCCAACGCGCTCGATGCTCCTTGGGTACAAAATCCATGATGACGGAGCGCGACATGCCGAGCATCGAGTTGCTGAGCGCCATGCGAGCGATGTAACACGTCGCCATGGGGTAAAAACCGGCCGCGCTGCCTTGCGCTTCCGCCAGCACCATCATCAGGGCTGCAGCGGTGAGGCGTACAATGACAAGCACGACGACACGCGTCTTTAACACACCCGCAAACCACTTCACGAGCTGAGCACACACCGCTGTGGTCACGCACGTGATCGTAGAGATGATTGCCCATGCGACTGGACTCGTTCCATAATCGTTGACAAAAAAGAGCTGAAGATATCGCACCGTCATGCCCGCGCCGAGCGCGCTTGTGAGGTCGCCGGTGGCAATCAGCCAAGGAACAGCCCAGCCGTGCTTCGTCGACGACCGAGCGCCGCTAAATGTCGTGTTGGTCACGCCCGCTGAAAGCGCTTCGGCAACTGGGCGAAAGCTGTGTTTGAGGTCTCTGTACTTTCGAGACGAAACAAAACTTCGATTTACACTGTTCGCATCAGAGAAACTTTTGTTAATAGTAGTGCCGTGGAGAACGGCAGGAGCGGCCTTGTCGGTTGACGCGGTCGAATGAAAGCCGCTGGGCACCTTGTCGCCGGCGTCATCATCCGAATCGGTGTCCGACTCATGCGCCGCAAAGGTGAAATTTTCCGCCACGGCTCGGTGAGCGAAAGATTTGGTCGACACCTTGGTGGTGACTGCGCTCGCGACGGTCAATTTGGGAATAGCGAATTCGTCGCTGGGCAGCAGCAAGGACAGAATCGCGAAGATGTGAACGCCAAGTCCGCTGTACATCACATACGTCATCGAGGTCAGAGACCAATCATTGCCGAAGCGGGTGAACAGGATGATGGAGGCGACGTAGCCTCCCAAGTAGGACAAGATCTGAATAATCCATTTTAGTGTGTAGATGGACGCCCGATTGCCACTGGCAACGGAATCCGCGAAGAGTGCCTCAACGGCTGAGTTGCTGAGTCCACCATATCCGCCCCAGAAGACAGCAGCTGCGTAGAACAGAGGCAGACTCCTCAAGGATGTGCCAGCGGCAGTGAGAGAGATGGCGATGGCGGCATTCACGACTCCGACCCGACAAACAAGCTCCCTCTTGATCGCCTTGTCGGCTAAGTAGCCACCCACGAATGCCACAAGCATCTGCACGACGCCGGAAATGCCCGCCCAGTAGCCGACGTTTTTGTTCGCGCTGCCTGGGTCCGACAAGGTGTAGATAAGCTGCTGTTGAACGGTAGCATTCCAGAGCGAAAATGCAATCCCGTCCAAAAGTTGATAGATGATGATGAGCGCGACGTTGCGCGATCCTTTCATGGCCGCTTTGACGCCAGTGGGAGGAGGCGCAGCTTGCGCCAGGAGGCCGTCCGCCGTAGACAGCACCATGCCGCACGAAGGAGGGAGGGGAGGAAGATTCACTTTGAGAATTGGGTTTGCATGTGGTTGAGTCCAAAATAACAAAACGAAAAATCCCAAGAAAGCAGGAGCTAGCTCTGGTGTACCTCCACTGAAGTCCCCAGTCACAGCGTGAAAGGTTAATCATCTGCCCCATGAACCAGCTCAACGCTTAGTGGTTCTGCTCCTCTGCTTCGGCTCGAGCGACATTGCTCGAGGGTGCCGCTCTCCGCTGCCTGAGCGGCGACACCGACGGAGACGATGCTGGCGTCAAAAGCGACTGCAGCGGGATCAACGGCAACGTGGTCGCGCTTGAAGTTCAACAACGTTAACTGTTTGGAACTTTTCACGCGACTGCACGCGACGTAAACGACATGCCGACAATTCCACATTTTCGAAAGGTCAATCACCACGCTATTGTGAAGCGTGAGACCTTGAACTTTGTGGATCGTGAATGCGTAGGCCAGCGTCAGCGGGATCGCCAGAGATCGAAAAGCGAAGTACTCGGTGACCGCCGTGCCGCCACAGGTGACGGGCCACGGCGGCACAACGACGTCCTGGCTCATTCCTGCGAACCGGACGACCGGCAGACACGGGATGTCCACCCCAAACGTCAGCCGCTGTTCATGAATGTATTCGTCCACGAAAGGAGCCGTGTCTTGCCGCCTCGGAAATAGCCAAGAGGACGCCGGATGCACGTCGGATGCAGCCACAGTTGAGCCAGCCCAGTGAGCGGGACAGAACCCGACCACGGTGCCACAGCTGCCGTTGACGAGCACGTCGGTGAGATTGACACGGAGGAGAACAAGGGCTCCAATTTTCAGCTGAAGTGATGCCGCTAAGATTGGATGTCGAGACAGCTCACGCTGAAGCGCCGCATCGTGCTTCATGGTGGCGGTTTTGGCCTGCTGGTCTTCGCTCAGCGTCCGTTCCAGTTCCCAATTGACCAAATTCATCTCAGGAGCTCCGCGTTTTGGCGATTTTCCCCTGACGACGGGGGACGAAGGAGGAGGAGACGACGCAAGCGCGGGTCCGGCAGGCGGAAGCTCCGATTCCGCCACGACGTCCAGTTCTATGTGAGCGTCCGTTGCGTCGGTCAGTTCGGCACGAGGATCGCTCGCATCAATCTCAACATACAACTCTTCGGCAGGGCACTCATCCGCCGTGAGGGAATCAAAGGATTCGTACAGAAAAGCCGTCTCCTCCCACGATGGGTTCGACCGGCACTTCGTGCTCTCAGGTGGCGCGCCATGGGAGCTGGCCTGACAGTCCGAGGGACCACCCACCATTGGCTTTCCGGTGGCAACCAAGGCCGTTTGCACGAGATCCGTCAGCGCCTTTGACAATTGCAGCATTCGTTCCCCGCGACGAGAAAGTGCGCCGGGCGCAGCCTCGACCGTTGTCTTCTGCGGTCCCGTCGCGCCGCCCGCGTCGACCGTGGTATCATGTGGACCCGTCGGAAGGTCCGGTGCCCCTCCCGCAGGCGGCTTCTCGTTGCTGCATTGCTTTCCATCGTCCAAGACACGGACGCAAACAAACGTTGGTCCGTCGTCGGTTCCTGGGGGCAGCGTAACCTCCCGGTCCTCGTCATCGCGCGTGAGCAGATACGCTCTAACTTGCGCTCCTAATGAAACCACGTGAGGAAAGCGCGCGGCGAGTTCGCCAAATATCCATTGACGAAGCGTGAAAAGAGTGGACATGGCGGCGGCACGTGATGGTGCGCGAAGTATGATGGCGTCGGTGCTCACAGAGGACAGTCGGAGCCGCGGGGGACAAGGATTGATCACCATCTCTGGCCCATCAAGCCGATTAAGCATCAGCGCATTGCGTTCGGTCACCTCAGTGTTCGTGGCAAACAAGGTTGTCGTTTGGCTGTCTACTGGAACGTCAGAGGCATCCGCAGTGCAACGTACAAGCGACGTGAAATGGTCCTTATTCAGTTTTCCGACTCGTAGTTCGGCCAGGAGTGACTCGAAGGCGGGATCGAGGGACTGGCGTACTTGCGTTTGAAGACGGACATGCACAAAGTTATTCCGGAACGAGGTCCAAGAGAATATCTTCGCCGTGTCGCGCCCACCGTCAAGCTCTGGATCCGCGACGCTTTCGAGCTGTAGAAAATCCCCTGACATGATTACTTGGCAGCCACCAAAAGGTTCGTTGGGCTGGTCACGACTCCGTCGCATCGCGCGATCCAAGTTCGCGACCGCCGCGAGCGGTAGCATCGAAATTTCGTCGATGATGACCACGTCGTACCGAGTCCACGCCTCCACGGCAAGCACATTGCGAAATCGCGATACCCCAAATACATGATGGAATGTGTGACCTCCCAGATGACACGCTGCCAGACCCGTCGACGCGGTCACCGCCACGCGCAGCCCCATCGCCATGAGGCGGCGCTTCACCTCCAAAAGCGTTGCAGTCTTTCCCGTTCCAGCCGATCCAGCCAGGTACAAGTTGTACCCCTCCACCGCGAGGTCAATGACCAGCCGCTGCTCGTCGTTCAGCGCGACCGAGGTGCCCGCGCTCATCGCACCTTCCGAGGCGAACTCTGTGGCAAAGGAAAGCTCGTCGGCACCGAGCACGCCGGCCAACGTCCGGTTGACCTGTTTTCTTCGTAGTCGATCCGCTCGCTGCGTGTCGATGGCGGCAATCGCAGCGGTCGCTGCATCTGGAAATTTAGCGGCACTGAACGCGATGTGCCGCAGGAACGACAGGGATCCGTGCCACCACTGGGGCGGCGGGTGACGGCACTGTCGGATGCCGTCGACGGTTGCATTGAAGAGATCAGCGTCCGTAATACCGACTCTCCCGGTGTCATCGACCACGCCAAAGCCGAAGGGAACGAACTGTCGTTCGAACGTCTTTTGCGCAAGGAACCGACCTGTGATGGGATGCAATGGCCGCGCGGCGACGAGATGATCCGACGCAGAGTCGCCAGAGATCATCGCGTGCGTAGCGGCCTGCCGTGCAGACACGTGAAGAAGTTGTGTCCACCCCCCGCACTCGTTTATCGACGAAGCGGCTGGGCGTGGCCGTCTGGAATAAGGTGAAAGGTGACTTTGAACAGCAGCGCGCGCGAGGCTACCTGACGACCGAACACCTAGAAACCATCGAAGTGACGACATTTCAGAGATATTTGAACTGAATTCGGCGCGAGGGAGATCTGTTTCGCTTCGTTGAGACGAATTGACCAGCACGCACATCAGTCCGCTAACCCGAATAACACACATCGTCTTTTGTTTTTGAGTATGGTAGCTGCAGTGCAACGATATCGCTCACCAAAAAAAACAACCGGCGAGACACAATGTCTGCTACGACTGCGCGCGGCGCTTTTCCGCTGCCTCCTCCACCAGGCGCTTGATGATTAGGACCTTTTGAATCTGCTCTTCGTTCGTCATGTCCACGATGCTACCAGGAAGCCAGCCCTGCGGATCAATGCTCATCACCATGTGGAGTTGAAGGGGATCTCCTGGAAGGGCGGCCGCCACCCCGATGATCGCGAAGGAGTGCACTGCGCCGCGAACGAACTTCGGATACGCCGGCTCGCGCTTCCCGTGGTCAATCGCGGCCTGCACGAAGACCCCACCTTCCTTCATATCCCGCCGCGGCAGCGTGGCGATGCTGGGAATGCAGAACTCTCGCTGTTGCTCTTCGCTCAAATACGTGGCGCCAATGAAGCGCGTCACCATGTCGCGAGGTCCCACGCCCGCGACGGGTGACTTGTAGCACGTGTGCCACACCGTTTCGCGACCGTCCGCGCTGTGAACTCGCAGGAGCTCACGCGCGTCCAAGAGGCGGTCGAACACAAAAATAGCCGAGGCTCTTCCCTTCGTGCCGGTGAGGTCATCGCACACGACGGCTTCCACGTCACAAGGAGACGCCCCCTTCCCCACGTCGGTGGAAAACCAACATGCTTGCTTGCCACACCACGGTGATGCCATGGTTCGGAATGTGACCCGTTCCACGATCTTGCGTTGCTGCCAGCCGGAAGCCTTCCAGAGACTCAGAGCACGGACAAGCGGCTCTTCGAGCGCCGCAACTCGCTTTGCGGGACCTAAAGACGCCTCAGGAACGGTTTCCGATTTCAACTGCGACGCGACCGCGTCATCTGGCTGGAGGGGCACCAGCGGAGAACTTGCAGCCGCCACCGCCACTGGTTCCGCTGAAAGCGGCTCTTCACTCAAGTTCACCCGGCCCACGCGTTTTTCGTACAGCGACAAGATGCTGGATTCCGGCAAGCCTTCACGCCCAACTTGCTGAAGAAGCTCCCTTGCGAGGTCGACGATTGTATTCAACTTTTCAATCTGTTCGGCGTTCGCTGCATTGACTAGGCTTGCGGGAATGCTGCCTCTTGGGTCCATAGCCATGACCATCCAAATTCGCACGCCTCTGGTTGTTTCTTGTGCGATGAAGCCGAAACAATTCAGCGTGCCACGTTGATAGTCGGGGTCCGCTGGTACATGCGAAGAGCCATCACGCGTGGCGTACATCCACGTCAAAGGCACCTTCCCGTTGGGCAAGCGGCCAGAACCGAGCCCAAATGCTTTCTGTTCTCGCTCGCTAAGCACGACTTGGCAGCCAAAACTGACGAAATCGCGGGCTTTGACCAGCCTCGTGGGTGTCGTAAATTTCGAATGCGCGATGAATTCCCCTGTTTGTAAATACCCTAAAATTCGCCTCTCCTTCAAAAGGCGATCAAACTTGTAAACGTTGCTTGACCGACCCTTGGTGCCATCTGGGTCATCAAACACAATGGCGGCGACGGCTGGCACCGTCACGTCTTGTGCATCCGCCATGGTGAAGAGACACATCGTTTTGTCGCTCCAAGGAGAAGGTTTTGTCTTCCACACCACGCCTTTGGCTTCCTTGGCAAGGGTCCAGTTCGGTTCGTTGACGAGGCCAAGCGCGCGGGTTGCCGCCTCGGGTATCGTCTTGTCGACGGATGCGACGGCGTCATTTCGTACCTCGGCGTCGCTTGACGTTGCTGTGCACATTGGTGGAACGATCGCCGTCGTCGCTGCAGGCGTTGAGCTTGTCGGAGCAACAGGTTCGGCGTATGCAACCATCTTTTCGGTCGAAGCTGCCAGCGCGTCGGCGGGATGGGGCATTACGGCGGCGGATTTTGGTTGCGGACGTTTGTCAAAATCCACAGGCTTGCTCGGAATGAGGAATCGAACGCTCCCCAGCGCCAGCCAGAGCCAAATCACATGACAAGTGGCAAACTGATAGGCGGGCGTGACCCACGACGCGGCCAAACCAAATGACGGCAAACTGCACGCGACGACTAGCTGCACGAGCAGTCGCCTCATGGAGGGCGGCAGCTGTGGCGCGTCAGGCGTTGCATTGCCGCTACCATGTCGCGGATGCAACATTTGATACACGCCTGTCGAAAAAGAAGCCTCCCGCCGCAGGGTTCGTCTGGCGATGAAAGCGACGAGCCAGACCATGAAAAGGAACGGAAAGAGCGGAAACGAGCCGGTGACCTTGGCTGTACGCGTCCACAGCACGAGCGCGAAGCCGTCGACTAGGAGGGTTTCGACGCCCCATTGACCAAAGAGGACGCAGAGAAACGGACCTAGGAGCTCGTCGGCAAACGACAGCATTGGCACCCCCTCCACACGATTCGTCGAGTTTGGGGCGGCAAGACCGTTCCGCGCCGGCGGCGCTACCTTCGCCCCTTGGACCGTGGACGTCGCTTTTGCTTGCGGGGGCTGCTCCGCCTCAGGGGACATGCTTCGAGTAGCATCTGCGTTCACTGGCACGGCTGGACTTGTCGGCTCGGCGGGGGCGGGCTCCCGGAGGCGGTGCCCGGTCAGCAAGCTTGCCCACTTGGTCCCTTCCAATGGCACCGTCAGATCTTCGACGTCTGCTGTCCAACGCAGCGCCGCGCGCAGTTCTTCCCAATCGGCTAAAATTTCTCCGCGTGATTGGGCGGTCGCGAGGACGTACTTACCGGCCTTTTCCATGCCCTTGTCGTTGTCATGGCTGGAGCGTAGCTTCGCCGTTCCAGGAAAAGCGCCATAGCTTTCCGCGGTCGGCCCAGCGACAAGAATGATGCGAAACGGAAATTGGTCTGTTGCGGTGAACGCGAGGCGATGGGCGATGGACGCGTTTTTGGCGAGTCCCTCGCCGGTGCGTCGCTGAACGATCACCCGGCCACAGGCAGACAAGTCGGTCCACGACTGGTACGAGCTCGTGGGCAACGGCTTTGTCAGAATGGTCATTTTAAGAAGGGACAACCACTTGTGTGTGGAGATCGATTGAATGGGTAGGAAAGTGGCTAGGACGTTCAGAGTTGGTGGCGTGTGGTTGGTGCGTCCAAGAAGAAAAGGGACACTCACATGCCGCCAGAGAAGAGACTGAGATGTCACATGTTGTGACGGCCCGGTTTCGTCCTCCGTCACGAACAAGAGACTACTCTACGGATGTGGCAGAAACAAGGAAGGGAGCCCTGGCCTATCGCCTCGGGGAGTGCTGCCGACGAGACAGGAGAGTGGTCTGGTTCTCAGCGCCTCCTACCGCCTTCGCTTCTGGTGAGGTCAGCGGACGCCCGATCGCGGCCTCCTCCTCTGCGGCGGCTCCCGCGGCTGCGGCGACATTCGCTTGCGCAGTGCGATGAGCGGCGGTCTCGAGAAGAATTTGATCCTTGGCGCGGGCGATGTTCGCGAATTTGGGTCGCAGCGGCTCTAGGATGTTTCGGGCCAGGAACTTGTCGAGGCGGCTTGCAAAACTAGTGAGGGGACTAGGAAAACGATGCGCCGCCATGAGCGCCAATGCGCGACAGAATCCAGCGTACCGCATGATCAGAAGTACTTCGACGGTGCCACCGATGCCAACGATCGCGCCAGCCGTCGAATGCGCCGTGTCGTGCTTGACCGCCACAGAGAAAATGTCGTTGACGGTTTGGACGCCGAACTCCTGCGACAGAAGCTGAGCGTCTCGAATCAACCGAGCAAAGGATGCCGCGTTCATGCCCACGCCGCCCGGAAAGGTCGAGCTGAACGCGGAAAAAACAGCCTGCAGCTCCGTGGAGCGTCCTTGCAAGACCAATTGAACGGGCGTGGACAGGACAAGGTCCCAGAATGCCTCTTCATCGGAGCGATCAGCCGCCGTGAGGCCGAGCTTGGCCACGAGCCAGTTCATGACCTCGGGAAGCGACAACTTGGCGAAGGGGGACGGCTTGGGGTTGTCCACCATCACGGCGCTGCCGGGTGCAACGGACGTGTGAGCGTCGCTACCATCGCCACCCCTGGATGCTAGACTCAGAACGCTCGAGCGACGGCCTCCCTTTGGGGGCTGCGGGGCCAACGTAGTTGCGGAGCTCGACGTTTGATGCTTGTGAGCCTCCGACGTGTGAGGGTGTCGCAGGGCGATGACGACCCGCACGAATGCCTCGAGAAACTCCCGGAAATTCATTCGATGGCCGCCGCAAATTAATTCAAGTTCCGAGCTGTGGATCGTTGGAAAAACGTAGGCGGTGATGTCAACGGGTGGGGGCACCGGGAGGGCGACGAGCGTGTCCGACATCATGCTACGTCGCCGAACGGTGTTGCGGCTCGCAGCGGTCAAAAGCGTCGCCGCGTCGTCAGCCGTGGCGTTCGAGGCGGCGGACGCGGCCGCTGCCGCTGCCCGACGCACCATGGCGGCGTGAGCCTCCGCGAGGCGCCAGTTGCTCTCCACAAAGGCCAAAAGCGGCCCGTGATCCAAGGCGACGTGCTTCGGGCACACCCCATTTTGCTGAAACCACTTGGACCAGGATTTGACGTTGACGCCGTAATCGGCGTTGGTTGCCAGCTGCGAGGCGGAGACGTCCATCGTTTTGGAGGCCAGCATTTCGAACGCATGCGTGAAGGCGTCGCGATTGAGCCGGAATGCGTTCAGCATGCCTTCGGCTTCCTTGGGCGTGCAGCGCGATCCGTCGTACCCTTTGAGCGAGCGATCGATCGCCGCGGCGGCCTCGTCGACGAAAGCATGAAGTAGCGCCTCGCCTCTCGGTGGCTGAGACCACGCGGGTACGCTAGCGGCGACGGGCAGGACGCCGTCCAATACGAGGCCTTGAGACACTGTGTTGCGACACACGACTTCGAGCAAGACGCCTAGCCGCGTTTCCTCCAACGATCGTCGAACATCGACAAACTGTTGGAAAAATTTTGACAGGTGTTGACTGGAGCCGAACATTTCCGCCACCCAGAAATGACCCCGAAGCGCGGCACGGAATGCCCTCTCGGAGGATACCGCAGGTATCAAGCTTCCGACGTCATTCCCATCCGTCGAGCTGCCCCCTTCCGAAGCGGCGACGTCCGAACCATCTGCTGGGACGGTATCATTGCGTCGTTTCCACAGCGTGATCGCGTGCGACATGGGATGTGCGAACTTGCAGTACAACAGGCCAAGTAGCACTGAGGCAGCGGCTGGGTGGCTTTCGGCGAGATCGGCCGGGGATACAGGACAGTAGTCGCACCCGAGTAGCTTCATGGCCACGGCAAGGACGACCACAGCACGATTGAAGAAGGTCATGCCAGCGAAGTCGCTCACCGCGATGGCAGGCGGCGGAGTCATCGGATCCATTCTTAGCTCACGATCAGCGATGAGGTTGCGACAGGTCGTGGCCGACACAGGCTGGTCACGTCCAGCGGGCGCAAACCCGCTTTTCGAGGTTCCTTGTGCGAACGTGGCGCCGCGACTTTTCGTCGGCATCACCGGTGAAGGGGGTGCCGCCTCAGGTGGTATTTCGACCGGACGAAACTTTGGAAGCGCGAGATAGTAAAGAAGGCGCATTAGAACGAATCCTTCAGCGAACTCCACTCCGCTGCGGTTGAGCGGGGAGATGCGAGCCGTTGAGATAGCCGTGTCCGTTAACATGGCTCGAGCAGAAACTCGCGACGTGACCTTGGCCATGTCCTCTTCCTCAAGCTTCGACAAGTCGTCGAGGCAGTGGTTCGCCCAGTCCCGCACGATCCCGACGTAGTCTGGCCGTTTGACCGCGGCTACCACGTGCCTACTGCTTGGGGAGCCGCGAATGAGGGCTGCTGGCGGTGACACCACATCCGATTTCGATGATGTCGTTGTGACCTCAGCAATTTGTCTCGCTCCGTCGCACAGCGCTGCTCGCCAAGGTCGATGCTCCTGCAAGCCAATTCGCGAATGGAGTCTGTTGATCTCTTGTTGCTGATCGGCAATCGTTTGCTGCAGGGATGCCACTTCAGCTCTCAACCGGAAGTTATCATTGACCAAACTCACGATTTTCTCATCGAGTGCTTGGACTTTATCTTGCATCGACCCCCGGACGCCTTTCAACTCGTCGATGCGTTCCCGCTGCGAGGTGATTTGCGACCGACACACCTTGGCGACAAACGCCGCGTCCGTGATTGACTTCAACAGATACGATTCGAAGGATTCGATGTCACCGATCGTCAACGGTTTGTCGAACCGCGCCGGGGACGCACCGAGAGGGGTCACAGGACCCGCCGCGTCCACTGGGGATGCAGCAGCGCCATCCACATCGCGTCGTAGTTCCTCGGACACCATTGCATCCTCCACGAGGGCAGTGAACGCGGACGGCATCAGAGCTCGTTGACTCTGATTCTTGGTAATGCGGCGCCGAGCATCGTCGGTGATGTCATGAAAGCGTTTCGATGCTTGGTTTAGCCGTGCGCCGAGAGCGGTTTGGTGAGCAACCGCCCTCCACTCCGTGAAGACGATGCGCTTCCTAGTTTGCGAAATGTTCTTGTGCCACATGCCGTTCAGCCGTTCGAAGAATCGTTCCCGGCGACGTCGGCCCAGCAGCTGTGAGTACCACAATTGAAACGCCCAGTTCTGCATGGCGAGGCGCAAGTAGGAGCAGCGATCGGTCAGGGCGGCAGCGTCTTGCTGCTGCGCCCGCAACTGCGTGATGGCGAGTGGCAGAGACGCCAATTGTTCGATTCGAGCGCTCAAGTTCGCCACGGGTGGCATTTCGCGACTCGCCGCGGTGTAGTCGACGTAGAGGACGTCGAGGAGGTCGCGAAAGAGTGACACCGCCGCTCCCAGACCATCCGTGGCCCCTTTCACTTGCTCCAACAGTCGATGCAGAAACGCCACTTTGGTAGCGGTCGACACCTCGACGACCGCGTTGGAGGCCACGAACTTGGCGTCGGCCAGCGGATCGACGTCCAGCCGGAGCGGATGGTCCGCAGGCCACGACGTCGCAGACGGCGTCGACGACTTGTCCCCCTCGACGACGTTGACCTTGGCCGCCATTAGTTGCTGAATGCGGCTCGAATCAACACTTAGAGCCTGTAACGTTTGACTTACCGCCGGTCGGAACCAACTCAGAGGCAACACAAGGCCGAGCGACGTCGCGTGCAGTCCGCCTTTGATAACCCCCCCGCGATCTCGGTGGCTCAGCTCACTGACCGCAAAGGCCTCCGCACGCATCGTCGCGTCTTGAACGGCGGCGAGAACGTGCTGCTTCAGCGCGGCGTTGAAGCGGTCGAAATTTACAGTTGCATCCCCTGCGTCAGACTGTTGGCGACGAATTTGCTTGACGGAATCGACGAAGGACTGGTCTTTCGCCGCCGCGTCACCACCCTGAAACAAAAGCGGATCGACTTCTGCACCGAGTGCGGTCAGAAGATCTTCTCCGCCACGAAGACGCAAGGGTGGTTCATGCGACGGCAGCGTCGCCGTGGCGACAAATCGCGATCGTTGCCGCCGGCCGCTCTGCAAACCGTCCATTTCGCGCAGCCGCGAGCCAGACGAAACCGAGGCGAAAGCACACTCTTCCATCGATTCGCGAACTTCAGGGTATGTGAATCTGCCTAAGATTGCTTGCCAGATATCGGACGTTTTGACAACCGGAAATCTCCCCACGTTCATTGTCATCGAAAAGAAGCTTATCCTCATGTGCCGTGTGAGGAATTCGACCCCGTGATTTGAAGGATAATCCCTCTAAACAAACGAAAAAGGTGATACAGTATAAACTGTGAACTCTACCCGCCGCCTCTAGAACCGACTGTTGTCGGACGGTGTCGAGACCGGAATAGCCTCCGTGGCGTCCAAGTGCCGGCACAAGGCCCGAACACGCTCGAGGAGGTCTTGATTGGCAGCGACCAGCGCTTCCGACGCCGACGAGGTGACGCCTGTTGAATCGACGCTTGCGTTGATCGCGTGCGTGGTAGCCGTGGGAAGCGGATATAATTGCGAACGATTCACGCGTTTCACATGGGTGATGGGCTGCGGGGGGACGTCCGTTCTTGCCGCGGGAATCGACGTTGTTGTGTCCGAGTCGACCTCCATAGACCTCGAAAGACCCTCGCTACGACGATCGTCGGCATGCTTCGTGGTGCAGGCGACGGGCGCCGTCCGCGGATGCGGGGTGAGGGGCGACAGAATGCTGGAAGCTGTTGTCGTTGTCGGTGTAGGACTCGGCGGTGAGGCGTGACAAACCGCCGACGAGGCCCGTGGAAGGACATCGTCCCGTGGCGGCGACCGCTGTGGCCTGCGATGCCTCCTGGAAACGTCCCCGCGCTGCGGCTGTTTCGTATCAAAAGGTGCCTTCTGAAGCAAGCTCAGCCAATCTGCTCTCGACGGCGAACCGGTTCGTTCCTCTACGCCACCCTGGTAAAAGCTGCTGTGGAGCACGCGCTTCAACTCCGTGGACACAGACATCTGGATGTGATCGTGGGTGACCCGGTGTAAGCGCTCGGCAAGGCGACGCGCCACGGCGTTGTCAATGAAGTCTGCATACCGTTCAAATCGCTGGCGCACGATGACGTCGACCTTGTCTTGCCAGGAAAGGGGCAACTCGCACGTCGTCGTGTCACCCGACGTGGTGACCTTAGATGCGTCCGAGGGCACCACCGTTGGCGTGGTCGTGCTGTTGGAGGACGACGCACCACCGTCCTTCCCTTTCCCGGATGTGGACGATGCCAGCGCCGCCTTCAGATTGTCGATCTCGCGTTGCTGCCGCGCCACCTTTTCCGAGAGCGTGCTAACCATGGCTTCGTAGCGGGCGAGCGATGCGACGGATGGGGAGATGCCCCTCGGCGCATCGACTGGTGCGCCGGCGGAACGAACGCGTTGCCCCGTGCTCGCCACTCGCTGTGGCCACTGTCGATCGCCTTCCAAGGTGGCCGCCGCTCGTGGCATGAAGGGGGGGGGGGGGG
>ERZ1292630.1602-Hain-H41-02um-R3-1602-length-21947-cov-8_pt1 | contig 21947 bp, 1 predicted proteins | sample MGYA00564408_ERZ1292630 | MGnify/ENA primary metagenome ERZ1292630 (study PRJEB36523, sample SAMEA6512641) | groundwater metagenome | collected 2019-01-08 | study: AquaDiva: Metagenomics assemblies of 32 groundwater samples
TCGTAAGGTCGGCCCTTCGCCCGTCGCTGGAGGGGACCCAGTCGACGAGGAAGTGGACCCTCGGTCTCCGTCACCGGTGCTCGACGCTCCCGAGTCACTACTGCCAGAACGACGGCGGGCCGTCCTTGTGGAGCCTGCCGGCCACAACGACGGCGTCGCGGACAAGTTCGTTGCCTCCTCCTCAACTTCCATCGCGCTGCTGCGTTGCATGTTTGCAACTCCTTTGATGAATCCGAACGGTGACGGCTTTTTCTTTTTCTTGGTCATCGTCGTCGTCATGGTGTTAGGACCAATCCAAGTCGAGTCGCCATCCTCAGTCACCGTAAGCAGCGCGTCGTCGTCTTCGTCGTCATCGCCGGACTTTACTTTCGCCAGCTGCGGCGTTGTTGTCGCTGGCTGCTGATGCCAATGGGTCCAGGCCTTTCGAGCCATGCCATAGGCCGCAACCGCAACCATCAATGCCGTTTGGACCATAAACACCATCGACTGTAGGATGGCGACATAGGCGAGCAATTTCATCGCGTCGCCTTTCCCAGTACCATCCACACTACCCGGCGACGCGGCGGTGGGGGTGGCCTTCACGGTGCCCACGGTGACGATGACCGCGAGCAGCGCGAGCAGGCATTGCAGGGCAGCGACCACGATGGCCAGGACCGTGTCGAGCAGAAGGTCAAACGGCCGGATAATGCTGACGTAAAGTAAATGACCAATCGTGAGGAGGAGAATGAGGGCGGCCGGCAGAATGCAACTTCCGGCGAGGGGCCGCTTGAGTCCAGAGATCATGCTGATGCCCAGTGCAATGCCCAAGTCTTCGAAAAAAGCCATGCGGTACTTATGCTGCGCCCAGTCACGCGTGCCGTTGACGAGAAACAAGATGCTGAAGAACCGCTCCCCGCGAAGGTGCCGCATCCGCTTCCCCACCCGAAAGATTTCGTTCGACGTGGCGCACACCCCCGCTAAAACAGCGTAGAAAAGTAAGGCCGTCAGCAGACCCACCACGCCGGCTCCGACGACGGCCTTTGATTGTTCCGCGCCGTGGCTGATGCACATCATCGCGAGCCCACACGCCGTGGGCATCAACATCGAGATCACGATGCCATGGACCGCACCGAGGACCGTGCGAACGCGCGGAAACGTGGCGAACATCACCGGACTCACCACCGCTACGAGAAGGAAGCATAGGGCAATGAAGGTCAGCGTAGCGATCACGCCGCCGATGGCAGGCGCGAAGTCACCACTGCCGACGCTGAAAGGCACCCAAACATCGCTCGTCGAGGTCGACAAGTCGTTATTGGGGTCAAATTCACACGAGACGATGTCCAAGATGTTCGCCATGTTGGCCCCCTTATTGGCCGCGGCAGGGGATACGGCGCTGCCTACCGCGAGCGCGGCGCTCGAGGCGGTGGCCACCGCGACTGCGGCCTCTTTGTTCAGCACGGTTTGTGTGACGGTAGCGGACGCAGACTCCCTCCGACTAACCGGCGCCTCGGTGGCATTGGTGGGAGGGGGGGTGGTCGGCGGTGGCGCCCGAGGCTTTGACGGCACGGGCCCCAGGTGTCGTGTCAACGTCCGGGATCGCTGAAACAACGAAAACGTAATTGTGAGCAGCCTCGCTCGAGTGGGCGTCAGTGGGTCGGTGTGGGTCGCTATTTTGACTTCGGGTTGGACGCTCCTTGACGGTGACAACGTGCCCCAGGACGAACTCACACTCGACGAAGGTGTCCACCTTGGTCGCGTGATGGTCGCGGTGGACGAAGGGCCGGTCTTTGACGCACTGCGTGTGGCCACGTAAGGCACGACATCGCAGCGGCGAGACGTCGGCAATGATTTGTAAGGAATTTTTGGATTCGGGATGAACTTGCAGACACACAAGCATGTGTCCGGGGCACCAGTGGAGGAAACAGCCACCGAGTTCGCCGTGTTGCAGTCCGCCTCCAACGTGCACGTCCCACACGCAAGCCAGCTCTTCACGTACGTCTGAGTAATGTCACTAGTCGTCACCGGGTAGCCCGCCTCAAACCGATTGCATCGAGCCGTGAGTCCCGGGGCGCCTCTTTGATAGGTCGACCGCCAAGCCTGATTTGGCGGGAACGCGGACGCCGCCGTGCTGCTCGACATGCGCATCTCCTGGAATAGTCCAGCCGGGGGTGACGGCAGGAGCGAGGCGACGGGTAACAAGCCCACTCCGAGCGACGGCAGCTTTCGGTCCACGGCTGGAAACGCAAAGTCGAAGTCGTTTTCGAACAGCGCGACCCACGTTCGTTTCATGGTCATGGTCGCCCAGGATCCAAGGGGCGGCGAGACGATCGCCCCGAAGTTGGGCCGTACCACGATGATGCTCGTCGGGGCAGACAAGGCCGTCGCCGACGTTGCGCTCTGCGCTGTGGTGACCGACAAGGCGGTCGGTAGGTCGGCCACGCGGAACGCGAACGTGGCATTACGAAGGCGGACGTCCACATCGATGAACACCAAGGCGCCACTGTCGCCTCGGAGGTAGACGACCGCCGTGAGGGCGTTCATCGTGACGAGCGTCAGCCCCGTGGTAGAGGCATCGGTCACCAACAATGGATCCACGGAGTCCGTCGTCGTGGCCGCCGCCGGGGTCGTCGTGGTCGTGTTGACTGCTGCCGTCATTGAGGACACGTACTGACCATATGGTTGGCGCGGCTTGGGCGACGCCGCATCGCCCGCCGTCGCGAGGACGGAGGCGAAGGACACATGGCTGTCCTCGATGGTCACGGTCGTTAACATGGGGACCGGCGTCGTGACCACAGCGGCACCGCACTGGCCTGAAATGAGAACCGCGGCGCCAAGCTGCATCGTCACACGGGTCATGACGACTGAGAGACTCGAAACGTTGGTGGACGGGCCGACAGGAACGCGAGGAGGAGGCGCAGAGGCAATTTCGCGCTCGAGATACATCAGCGTTCCCGTGCCGACCACGGAAGGCCAATCCGCGGCGCTGTAAACGAGGGAGGCCAGTCGCGGATAGGTCACCGTTCCGTGACAAAATGCGGCGTTGAGCAGCGTCGGCCATGACTGACCTTGAAACACGCGAACGACCGAATCCCCACGGACGGTCACGTCGTGCGCCGCCGACGCCACCTCGAGGAAAACCGCGGCGACTTCCAGCGATTGTGACTCGACTAATAAGCTGGAAAAGTGGGTGACGACCAGCGACATGTTGGCATTCATCTTGGGTGCACTGACGGCGGATGCGCGCGAGCGGCCGCCATGCACCGCCACCGCGGATCGGTAGCCGATGAGGGCGTCGACCATCACGGCGCGGCGGTTGTCCGTGCCGGGCTGCGTGGCCCACGCGTAGACCAAGGAAACCGCGGAGAGATCCGTCGACGCGGGTCGAAGGTGAAACATTCCTACATAGCTGCGAGCGGCTACCGTGACGGCAAATGAGGTAGGGATTCGGAGCATCGCGAGGATCGCGGCGGTTTGATTTCCTGGTACGCCACCGTCGGCGAAGCGAGGGGAGAGAAACCAGGTGCGAACGTCGACCGCGTCTGTCAAGTGCCTCTTGGCGTGCCACGACGCACTCATGAACGCGCCTAGGTCAGGGTCATGGCCCACGCTAGAAAACTGGCCGCGAACACCGATCATGGCCGTTTCGGCGGAGCTGCGCATCACAAAATGACTGTCGTGGACCACACGGACGCTGGCCCCATCCGACCCGGACGCGACGCAGTCGGATGCAAAGACAACGAGCGCCGCCAGCACGCTAACGAAGGCATCGTCGTTGAGGACGAAGAGGTTGCTTCGGGAAGCGACGGCCACCGCCATATGCGCGCGGCCGATGAGCGTATCCGGTAACGCTTCGGTGACGCCGCGCGTAGGGACAGCCGTCGACGCCGCCAATGGATCGGCGAGCGCTCGTGCACTGCTTACATAGAGCAGAGTCGCCGTTGCGGGAGACGTTGCGACGAGCGAGCTCGGGTGCCGCTTGATGCTGAATATCGGTGCCCAGACGCCAAGCGCGGTATTGCACTTCCCGCTGCCGTGCACCAGGGCGATGTAGGACGACAAGGTGGTGGCGTGTCGGGTGATGGCGCCCCCAGGCGCGGCCATGGAACCCCCGAGCGGCGCAGCGGGGACAGTCAGCAAGCGTGAACCGGCCGCATGCCTCCAAAACCGAGGCAGCAGCACGTCCGAACCGCGCGCCATGGTGAGTGACGCGGCGAGCACGGGTTCGTTGAAAACGGCGACGCCGGGGTTGACGTTGCTCATGACGAGCAACGGCAACGTGGGAGAAAGCGCTGCGGGAAGCGGTCGTCGCGCCGGTGCCAATGTCGACGACGCATCATCGAGGCCATACATGGCGTCATTCAGATGATCTGCGTCGCTGTACGCTCGGAGTCCATCGACGGTGCGGTCCAACAAGGTTTGTAGCGACGTGTGGCCGTCGTCAGGGGTGGGCCACCACGAAAGGACGGCCGCAATCAGTGCCGGGCGACGCGACAGGAACGACAGCTGCTCCCCCATCGCGCCCAGCGCCGTACCGCGCACGTCGAGCTGAATTACCGTCCTCCACGCCAAACGAACCGCCTCCGACGAAGTATACCGTCTGGATTCGAACAATGCGTCTCGAAACCGCTTCTGAATGGTATCGGCGGGCAAGTGCGCCATGTCATGCAGAAGCCATGGCTCCGCGATCGTGGCTGCGGCAACCGACGCCGCATATGGGGCGGTATCGAAGAGGGACAGATGCAGCGGGGCGACTTTCGCGAGGGAGCGCGAAGGGAGGGCCGTGCCCAACACTGGCCGGGCCACGTCGTCGGGTAGGGGCGTCGTTGGCCTATCGGGGCCGTCCATTTCCGATCGCAAGGTGTGCAGCACCTCGGCGTTCCACTCATTGCCCCCGGTGGTGGTCGTGGTGGAGGGATTCTTCTTGGCCTTGGATAGCTCCGTCAGGGGCGAGAGACCCGTCTTACGCCGCTGCTTCCCGGTCGCTGGCTTGTCTCGGCTCATCTCTTCCGACCAGCTGCCATTGGGCAGGAATGGGAGGGTGCTCGGCGTGACCCGCCAGCCTCCCGCGGTGCCCTGTCCCCAGACATCGAGCGTTGCGAGGGCCGTGAGGGGCGTGCCACGCGCCATCCAACTAGGCCACAGGAGCTCCAAATTGAAAGTCGACGACGTGAGCTGCACGCCGAGGCTAGTCGAATCCACGGCGGCGGTATTGGCGCTGTTTTTCGGAGGGTTGCCGTCGTACTCGTCGTCGGTGGCGATGAAATCCATCTCATCGAGCTTCCATCCGCGCGCGCCGCATCGTAGGCCGGCTCCTCCCCCACCGGGAACATACTCGCGCGGTCGCCGCAAAGGTACCATCCAATTTGCGCTGTACAGAGCTGACTGAAAACGACTCGCCGCAGAGAGGGTTGCCAAGGTCCGGGACCAATCCGCGGCGACATCGGCAGCTCCGGGACCCCCGGAAAGTCCGAGAATGCTGCTCAAATCCGACACGGCGTCTGCACTGCGTAACAAGGCGCCCGTGGTCAGCCAGTCCCAGGAACGAAGCCTCGTTTGCAGGAGTGACTCGTACGCCATGCCCCGTGGCAGTCCGAAGGCAGCGATGGCGGCTGGGCCCATGGGCGCCGCCCCGGCGGCGAGGTCCAGCGGCACGATGAAAGCAGAGGACGGGTCATTGAACGCGAAGAATCGACTTTGAGAGAAGACGAGCGCGGCGAGCGCATCGCGGAGGATTTCAGCGGCGGCGGTGGTGGTGGTGGTCTCCGCCCCCCCCACGCCTTGCCCCGACCAGTCGATCGATCGGTGTCCACAGGTCGGATCGATAACCGTCGCCGCGCGATGCAACATTGCCACCTCGAGGATCTTCTGCGGGGGCGGTCTCGGGGCTATCGCGGACCACTCGACCGCCTCCAGCGTCGCGGTGAGTGTGGACACCGCGCCGTCAAACCGCACGAAGGCATTCTCAAACGGATTACACAGAACCGCATCGGGGGTCGTCTGGGATATGATGCGCAGCGTCGATGCCAGCCAGAAGATGCCATAGCCATCGATGACATCCACTCGGCTGCGCCGCCGGCGACGACCGTCTCGGCGACGTCGTGAATCATCCGCAGCGGCTTCACCATCGTAGTCGAGTGAAGACGGGATGAGCTTGTCCGTCGAGAAAACGGTGCGATCGACCCCAGCCGTCGCATACGGGGCGTCCATGTGCGTGCCATTCGAGGCGGCCGTGCCCATCTTCGCGACGTGAGCCCGCACGTGGGAATGGTACTCGGACGAACGACGAACGAGAGCACGCAACAGAGCCATTCGTCGGCTGGACGTATCCGCCGATTCCACGACCCACGCCGTTGGCGAGATAAACGCACTCGGCACACGGCGGCGGTCGACAGAAAACGTATTGACACCGGATGACGAACTTAGTCGCGTGGTGGCCGAGAGCAATTCAAGCCCCCCACCGACACTCGCCAGGTCGAAATTCGGCAAGGAATAAGAGTCACCGTGCCATGGCGAAACGGCGGCGGTGGCTCCACCTGACGCGCGCCCGCCACAACGCCTACTGCTGCTCTGCGTTGCTTGATACAGATGCCGCTGCGCGCCGGCATCGTGGATGTCCACGCGCGCGAGCGACGTCGCAATCCCGGCGGCGGCGTCTTCCGCCATCCACGCCGCCAGGACCCATTCCGGCACGGGGGCTGCCCCGGGGGGTGGCAGGATGATGTCGGCGAGCGAGCGAGTGCACTCCTCCACACCGTTGGAGTCGTCATCGACGACGCCTCCTCCGTTCTCAACAACGCTCGCCGTGGCATACGACGCACGCAAGTAGTCCGTCATGGAAGCCGCCGCCGCTGCGTTGCTGTTGTCGTCGTCGTTGTCCGGTTGGCGGCTGACGATCGGTCGCTTTGAGGTGACGGCCGTCGCCGTGGCTGCGAACGAATCGACAGTGCGCGTTGTGAGAGCCAAGAGTCGCCAGTGTGATCGTTGCCCACCGGCCACCGCCCATCGTGGCAGCTGGGAGAGGCACGACGTCCCGTCCATCGCATCGCGGTGCGCGAGGAACGCTTGGATCGCGCTACGTCTCGCATGAAAGTCAGCGACGTTGGCCGTCGCCTTCGCAGTGGATGGAGCGGCGTCCGCGGATACGGCTTTGCTCAACGCGGCGACGAAATCGGAGGACAGTGGATTCGACAGGGCCTCCATGTGCGCCAGCAGCTCGACGGTGGTCTGCTGCGCCGCGCGGAATAACTTCTGCGCCGCAGTGGGCGCAGCGCCTTGCGGTGGCCCAGTGAACAATTGCGAGTCGCGATCTCCCAGCGTCGCCAGGTCGTCGAACACGACCTCGGAGCTGACGAACACACCGAACCCAAAGGAGTCGACCTCCACGTGAATCGTGGACCGAAACGTGGTGAAGCCCGGCCGCGGCAAGGCGATGTGCCACGGAAGTCGGGCCGCCGCGTTGGTGAACCGCACCCCGACGGCTGCGTGAAAGAGAAAGCTGTTGCCCCCTGGACAAATGCGCCCGTGTTTGACGACCAGCACGGAATCGACCAGGTGTAGGCCTACGTTGTCGGAGCTTCCTTGAACGTCGATCATCATGGCTCGGTTTCCACAAGTGGTGTCCACGGTTGTGACGACGACCGCGTCGACGGCCGAGAGGATCACGGCTCCGTTCACCAAGAAGGTCGTGACAGAAATGAGACCGGCCACCGTCGCCGGACTCATGGATACGCGTGTCTGGTAGATGGCAATGATGGGGTGCACGATGGAGGTCAGGAGGAAACCGTCCGGGGAAGGGGCAGCTGGATTGTTGGCAGTTGCGGAAGACGACGACGGTGAGGAGCTGACAGTATCCGAAAAATTAGTCCAAGGGGCTCTCCGCCATCCAGATGCTAGCACCGTCCCTGGCTTGGCTGTGAAGTCGGAGTCTCTGACTCCCAGCGGTAAACCGGTGAGTTGCTCGCTGTAAATAAAATAGACATTCGAAAGCGCAATACCTCCTAGGGACACCACAGAGTCCTCCACGACGATCATCGGCGGGTCCCGCATCCCGCTGATGACGGCACGATGCATCGGATGGAGGTTGTTTGACGCAAAGGTGGTGCTTGCCGATGCACTCTCGAACGCAAACGAGGAGAGGGTGCTATCCGATGCCGCCGCTCTCGCGATTTTTCTCCAAAGTGCCGCTGTCTTGCTTGCCGCCGCGCCCGCCACGTTGAACGGAGAAATAGGACCGCCTTCATCCGGGGTCAGGCGCTCCTGCTGCACGGCGCCTAGCGCCATGAATATCAGTGAAAGCGACACGCGGAAGTGAACACTGACGCGGCGGAAGAGTAGCAGTTGGACGAAGGACGTGGTGGGGTTGTTACGCCATCCAATCTCGAACAATATGGTCGGCTCGCGCACGCGGTAGTCGCCGCAAATCACATACGCAGGCCGCGTCAGCACTCGGGTGCTGGGATGGCCAATGTCGACATCTTCGACCTTCAACGTGAAGTTGCTAAGCCGATATGCCACGGAGAAGACATTTGTGGGATACGCAGCGCTGTTGCAGGACACTTCGTTTCCGAGCCGAAAAACCGTTTCCTGCATCGTGACGCCGACGTTCCGAACGGTGCGACTCAAATCCACGGCGACGACGGCGCCCGAGACCGTCAACAGTTGCACCTGACTGTGAGCGAAATAAACGTCGAAGCGGGTGAAGAGCCAAGAAGAGTCTGAATCGGACCCCGCGACTTGAAAAAGGCGTGCGCCGTACACCGTCGAGACTTGCCACACATCCATGGACGACGAAACGATCGCAATGACGCCGCGATCCACGTCATGCGACGTCACAAACGGCTTCGGTTCCACAGGACGCAATCCGCGCTCCAGGAGCTCGATCCACATCGATGCCCATTTCAACGAGTTGAATGGGGCGGGATCACTTAGGGTTGCCAGGGGCGTGCCGCGCGACAACGAAACGACATCATCGTCCTGCGCCAGGGCGGCGGCATCTCCGGGACAGCCAGAAAACGACGACGTTTGCTCCTGCGGCACGTGGTCGTCACTGCCGGAGCTCCAATACGCTGCGGATGACGGATAAAAATTCCTGGCATCGTCGGTTAGAATCCAAGCGCTTGTCAACACGGCCGTCGAGGCACTGCTACCAGTCGTTGCTTTGCTGGTGGCCGGTGGCGTGGCTGCAGCGACGTAGAAGGACGGCGTGGCAAAGTGGACGTGGCGGGTAAGATTCCCGACGAACCATCGGCCCACGAGCCTCTCTAAGCGCCTCACTTCACTTGTCACGCAGAACGTGACAATTGAACGATCATTATCATCTGCGGTCAGGGGCGGTTGGACGACGTTGACGCAATCCGGAGGTGAATCCTCCTCCTCCTCCTCTCGCTGGAGGGCATCGTCGAGAGCGGTGACAACATCGCCGGACCGCACACACCGCTCATCGTAGCATGCACTCAGACGCAACATGCGAACGACGATCCGTCGCTGCAGAAAATCAAACAGTCGTTGACTTTTAGCCGCCGCGGCGGCCGGTGTTGCTGACGATGATTCGGATGGGGAAGGCGAGTGAAGCAGCCAGGGCACGAACATCGACGATCGACGTAGGACCGTCTCCAACGATGAGGGAGGGCCGCCCTCTGCGGCTGTGGCGACGTCCCGCAACGCTTCTTCACTCGCTCCGTCCATGGACGTTGACATCAACGACCAAATTCTACTCACCGCGTCGATGTGTGTGAGGTTCCAAATCGGAGCAGACTGATCGTTCCACGACAACGCACGGTAGACAGCATCAAAGAGTAACGCCGCATCGATGCCAGGAAGGCTTAGCAAAATGTGCTTCATGACCTTGAAAGGCGACGAAGCCGTTGCCGTGGTAAACCGTGACGGACTGTTGGCTCGGGTAAATAGCGGGTGGTCGAACATGATCGCCTGCGCCGGCAACGTGGCGTCGGCGCACGTCCGAATCACGCTGGCGGCGCCGTCAGAGAGATCACTTTGACCGAAGACCAGAATGCTGCTTGCCCCAACGCCTCGCAACAGGATCGTTGAACCGAGAAAAAGGAAAAGTGGAGACCGAAGCGGTTTCGCGAAGAAAAAAAGCTGCACGTAAAACGTGCTACGATAGTCCGTGCACTGAAATTGGGTGTTGGTTAACGCCTCGACGCCAGAATTGTGCACGACGAGTCCACATCCAAAGCACCACTCGCGCATGCTGACGACGCGAATGTAGGAAAGCGTACAGCCAGTGCCCACATTCGTCCACAATCGAATTTGTGAGGACGACAATTCCATGGCAAGGTTGGCGCTCGGGTTCGTAGAATACTGCGTTTGCGGGAATTCGAACACCACGGCGTCTGACTTCGATTCCAACGTGACGTTGGATCGGAGCAGGCGAATCAACACATTATGTGCCTGTGCGATGAGCATAAAGACAACGGAAATATCTGAACGCAGATTGCATCGGTGAATGCGTGAAAGAATTAGCGACACGTTGCTAACGTCTCTGAGGCTGATGAGCTGAATGGGACCCCATCCATGAAGCAGCCCGTCGACTCGCGCGTTTTCAAGCCGGAAGCCGGATAGCGCCATGGGCGCATTCATCCAGGACTGACGACGCTTCGACCTAGAAAACAAGTGAGCGAGGCGTTGAACGGGTCCAAGGGACGCTAACAAATGAAGGAGTCTCCGCGGCTGCTTTTCGCTTCCGAGGAGAGCATTGCGGAGCATTGGGATAAACGCCACATCGCTGGATGGTACGTCGGTCTCGAAGAGACTTGCTTGTCGTATCGGCGCCTGCGGGGCGAAGAAGGGATCCTCTATCCGGGTCACGGGATCGACTCCGGCCACTACCTCGTCCGCGTAGAAATCTTGCGAACTCATGGGGAAGGTGGTTCCCCGATTCGCATCCGTGCTCAAGGTGACGGGAGATCCATAGCCACGGGTCAGACCGCTGTGCCGTTGAGGGCGCCACGGGACAGAGCGTCGTTGCGGTGGCGACGAACCCCCGCGGCGGGCGGCGGCGGTGCCAACATCTTCCTTGAGGCGGTCGATGGTCTGCCTCAACGACGCCCCGTCTTCATCGTCCTCGTCCCCGTCAAGCCGCGCGGAGGAGAGCTCCCCGGGCCACGATGCCCCCTCCTTCACATACTGGCTCGCGTTCGCCATCGGATATTGCGTGCGTGTGTACGGTGAGTCCACGACGTGCAACTCGGGCGCTGCCGAGGTGAACGTCCCCTCCAGTGGATGCCCGGTCAACTGCTCGATGGGAAGTATGGCACTTGTGGCCTGATATGCCGAGGCGTTGATGAGCAGAGCGCGCAGCTCCGCAGTGGATCGGCGTTGATGCATGTAGGTCCGCACGAACGATGAGAAGTGCGGGCCATCGGTTTCCGCCACGTCGACCCACAACCGGCCCCGCAGCTGTCGGGATACGAATTGCGCAGGCTGCGAGATGTCCACGTCGGCGAGGGCAACGCGAGGCAGGAGCCGTCGTTTCGTCACGCGCGGCACCGTCAGTGTGATGACAGCAGACGTGGTTCCCGCGGCCGCACTTGCGTCGTCTCGCGCCGGGGGCTTCATTTCCCATGCTTCCAGGGTGTCGTCAGGCTCAAACACGGCGAAGGCGTCCGTCGCGCTCGTCGGTTGGCACACGTCCACGCCGGCGGCGAAATCGAGGAGCCTTCCGCCCCTCGAGGGAAACATCACCGCGGAGTGAAGGGCCTTCCCAACGCACAGATCGCTCGTCAGAGCCGAGTCAAAGCCGCTGATGCCCAACACGGTCGCGGTGTTCGGGGGAAGCGGAACCGCCGCGAGACGTCCGTCGAGCACGCCGGCCACGGTGTTGACCCCGGGAAGGTAGACCGAACTGCTCTCGCGAGGCACCACCCGGCGCCAAAAATCACCCGGCGTGGCACGAAACCCTTGCAAATACACGAGATTTAACACAATCCAGGAACGGTAGTCTCCGCAACGCGGCGCGAGGGACCTCGGCCACACGTCGTAGCGAATATGGTTCATCGACAGGAAGACATTATTCCATGGCTGCGTGACGTATTGCGGTAACACATAGTCACCACCAGACAAAAAGGACCAATGCACCGTGGAGGGGCAACCTTCGAGGCCATCCGCCCACGTCACGTTCACCGCCACGTGGTGAAGACGCACGGCGGATAGCGCCGGCAACACGGTCAACTCCAACGCTGCCAACGACGTCCGCGAACGTACGTCCAATGAGTTATCCGTGACGTGCATGAGCCAGCCCGGTGTCAGCCAACGTGACACGTCGTCGGTTGCTACTTTCGGGAGTAATTCAAACCCGGACTCGGTGAGGATGTGTGCCAGATAGTGATTGAGCTGCTGCGTTCGGCGCACCGTCTGAAACGCCGCGGCGGATGCGGTCGATGTCGACGACGACGCCCACATGCGCGAAAACAAGGGATCGGTGGCGTTGGCCGTCGGACGTTGCACGCTGGCAAAATAGGCCCCTTGATCGAATGGATTCTTCATGACGGGATCGACAAAGGCGCCGCGCCAGATGGGTTCGCCTCGGACTTGCTTAAAGTCAGTCGCGACGTACAAACCGACGACATTGCCGCCATGCGTTCGGAACACGTTGTGCGAATATCGAAGCGTCTGCTGCTGATGAACGGTGCTCGGCGCCGTCAGGGTCGCGTAAACAGAGGCGAGTACCTCCGCGGGACTTGTGGCGACACGAGCTTGCTTGAAGGTCGGCAACGACGTGGCCGATGCCGCTTGATTCCAGGACCCGTGCTGTTGGAATGCGGAGGCGAGTGACGCGGCGGTGCCATCACTGGGCAGAATGGCATGCACGGGAAGAAGGAGCCGACCGTTGGCAAAGTGAGCACTGGTGGGCAAACGTGCCGCGTCGACCGCCTGGCTCGCCGCAGCGGTGCCAGAGTCGTCCGCCGCCACGCCGCCAAACAATTGATACACGCGCCGCGCCAATAATGGGTGAATCATCGATGCGAAGACGATCTCGAGTAATTTGTTGAAGTACACGCCGCGGACGACGCCGAGCGGCTGATACAACGAAAAGACGTTACATTGTACGCTGACGAACGCGGCGTGCTGAAGCGGCGAGGAGCGGAACGCTAGCGGGGGGAGGAGCTTGAGCGCGCGGACGATGGCGCTGATCGACGCTTGCGGCGCTTCTCTCGGCTGCGGCGCCAAGAAAACCAACGAGTTCCACTGTCGCAGTAGCCCAGGATTGTCGTACGCGGTCGCCATCAACGACATGATGAGGACTCTCTCGGCCACATCGTCGCGCCGCGTGACGAGAGTGAGGGCGTCGACGTGAGCAAGATCGAACACCGATACTCGAAGCGGCCCACCAGCCGCCGACAGGCGCCTCTCCTCCTGAAGGGTGACATTACCGGCCTCGATCGTGGTGGCTTCCCACCAGCGTCTCACACGCGCGGCGTCCGTCCAGCCAACCGCGGTGTAGGCGATGCGGACAAGCGCATCAAAGCGCGCAAAGGTGATTGTATTCCAGGAACGGTAGTCTCCACAGGTTGCAGGGCCGTAGAACGATCCCACGTTACCGTCCAACGTGAGCGCGGCGCTTTGGCTCGTCAGCGTCGGTACTCCCGGCGCGGGGCGTCCACCAAGGCCCCGGTGACGACGCCGGGCAAGTCCGGCGAACGCAAACGTACGCGTCGATGACGTGCCATCGGTGGGGTCGTCAGGGTGATGATCCAATCCATCGTCGAGGTCCTCGCGAGATGTCGCCGTGTGCAGCGACGTAAACGACGCACGTCGAAGCGACGCGGCGAGGCTATCAGCGGCATCTCTTTTTACATTCGCCGCGGCGAACGCAGAGGCGCTTTCGGCGGTCGCGGGCGTCGTCGTGGTTCCATCGTCCGCCACCACAGCGTCATAAGGATCGTCGTTGTCCGCCGCGAAGAGTACTGCTGCGTCAAAATGCGCGGCGATGACGCGTCCCCAGCGGCGGAGGCGGCGCAGCAGCTGCCGGGCCGTCACGGTGCTAGCATCGTTGACTGCACGGTTGCTGCTGCGGGCGGCAAAAAACATGGTAGCGTCCGCGGCCATGTCGGCAAACGGACTATCGTACACGATCCAACGACTTCCTTCCACTGCGGTGGCCATTTGCGTCGTCTCGTTCAGAAAGAGTGCCGTGGCATCCGCGGAGGCGTCCGGTAGGAACAGAGGTCCGCGATTCCACAGTGGAAGTGGGGCGAAGAGCACCCTGACTTGTCCCAAAACACTTTGCCGCCGCCGCGTCGTATTTTGCAAACCAACGGAAAACGCCGCGTCGCCAGTTCCCGGCACCGAAAAGGTCGGACCTTTTTCCCCCGCCGAGGGAGTGGTGCGATTGACGCGAATGCCGGTCACTTCATAATTGACGACGGTGCGCACCATCCAAGCCGGGGCGGCGAGCCGGATAGGGCCCAGGCCGACCATCAAGCCAAGATCCTGCGAACAGATCTTCGTTGCCGCGATCGGAACCGTGTTGTGCTGCGCGTTGACAGCCACATAGCCGTTGACGAATTCCCCGCGCAACAAAAGTAACCCGATGAGCTGATTCGCCGTCCCCCCCGCAACGACCATCGACACGGTGTTGTTCACGAGACTCACGCCGTGAAGGCCGTAGTTCAGCAACTGTGCCCATTGTGAGATTCGGGACGACTCTTCGCGCTCAGTGGTCAGCCGCGCGTCGACGATGACGCGGAGTCGGCGCTGCCACGCGGTCCAGTTACCATCGGAGAAGAACTGCCGCATGCTCGCGTGGTAGAGGTTCACGAACCCCGCATAGCTGTGCGCGACGTCCTGTGACATGAGCCAGGCCGTCAAGTTTCGACGGAGATCCCAGCCGCCGCCTCTTCCCGGTACCATCACCCCCGCCTGGCGTACTTCGCCCTGGGCGTCAAAAGGATGGAGCCAATCCGCCGTGCCAGCGGTCTGCAACGCGATATCATCTTCCACAGCGGTGACCGTTTCTGGGACGTGTGCGGCTAGCCATGCCTTGTCCTCGGGCCAGCCCGCGGGTGACCGTTCCGCCGGCATGAAGGGGGGGTCACTGGAGGCACCGATGGCCGCGGCTGCCCACAACGTGGACGTCAAGGCCAGCGCCGTCCTCCGAAGTGTTTTGTGAAGAGCCTGGTACGCGGATGCTCCCCCTCCGCCGTCGAGACACGTCGCGAGCGACAACGGGGCAACATCTCCCAGGGCGTTGATCACTGGGGTATCGACGACGCTGCTCGGAAAAGACGTGTGAAAAATTTGAGTAAACTTGGCGCCACCGAAACCCGCATCCTGAGCGTCGGTGATGAAAAAATCGTTGCGAGCGACCACGATGGTGGTGTTCGCATAGCAAAGATCCTTCGGCTGCACCTTGGGGCTAAGGACGACGCCGCCATTGCTGAAAAAGGAGTCGGTGACCACAAAGTAGTTTGCCATCAGAGTCAAGTAGGACCACGGCGCCAGCGACGGCGCCTCCGTGGTGACGAAGGTGTCCACGTCTTTCCGGGAGGCTCCGAAAAATACATTCACTCGGATGCTTCCCGGGGTCAAGAAGGATACCCCACGGACGGTGATGTTGACGGACCACGGAAGAATGACTTCATCCTTCGTGGCGCTCAACTTTTTCAACGAGAGCCACGCGTTGGCGTGAAACTCAATCCAAGCAGTCGAGGCCGGAGTGTGGGAGGCAGTCGCCGATGCGGACTCAAAAATACAATTCTCAATCAGAACCGTAGGATGCAAATAGAGATCGACGCCAAACGGCTGTGTCGAAATTCGCTGCCCGCGGACGATGAGAGGCGATGGGGGCGACGTCTGCGCCAAGGCCGCGCCAATGCCCAAGATGAGGGCGAAGGACAGAACGGACAGCGCGTAGGCGGTCGCGACTCGGCAGGGCATATGAATGCCACCACACACGCCGATGATAACAATAGTAGAGGAGGTGCGCGTGTGCACTGCGGGGTGGGTGGCGGAAACTCCCCGTCCACCGTTTCGTTCGTTCATTTTGGCTTTGGTATTTACATAACGCAACTCAATGCCTTTTCAATACCGGTATTTGACACGGCAAAAAGGGGCGGAAAAAATACGGTTCGGCAAAGAAGAGCAAGAAGGTGTTAGCGCGGAGAAATGACTACGGTTTTCGAGCGCCTGCCTTGGAGGCGACTCGTGCGGCGACACCACCTGACGCCGCTGTTGCCGCCGTTCGGCTGTTACTGGCGCCCGTCGTCGTCGTCGTCGTCGTCGTCGTGGCGGAGGGTGGTGGGGGCGCGTTCGTGCGAATGAAACGGGACATTGCCGCCGATGGGCCTGCCACCGCGCTGCCACGTGTATGATGATGCGGCGCGGTGAACGCTGCTCCCAGTGGCTTCGCCGCCGTCGTCGTGCTCTGCTGCTGCGTGTCGGCACCACCAGGCGTCGCGGCTGGGGCTGTTCCTGGCGGTGGCCGTTGCACACGCAGCTGCGGTGGCAAAAAGCGTTGCTGAATGCTAAGCAACGCGTCGGCGGCCGACGGTACCACCGCGGCATCACGAAAACGACCCATGGCCGCAGTGGAGGATTTGCCCAGGAAATCGTCGGGAGAAAAGGACGACGACGACGATGACGAGCCGGCGAGGAGATCCTTGCCGAACGCGAGGGTGCGACTTCCCGTCGCCATGCCGCCAGAACCGCCGGCAGATGCCGACGCCGTGGCCGACAAGGCTTCCAGGAGTTGGGAGTTTTGCAGCATGAACTCGGCAAGCAACTTATCCAGATTGCGCTGAAACTCACCTTCCGTGAGCCGCTTGGTGGCTCCTGCTTTGCCAGAGAACCAATCGCCAATTCGACCAGCGCCACCCTTCAAACTGACAGTTGGCAGCGCGCGGCCAGTCGCGCCGCTCAGATCCGACGAGAACTCTTTCAAGTTGGCTGCGGTCGTGCACGACGTTTTGAGGGACGGGAACACGTAGTCGGCGAAGGAGTCCCGCACAATGGACGAGTCACAGCCGCTGCGCTCGGCCGCGGCTTCAATGGCCCTAGCTTCGAGGGCGAGCAAGAAGCACCCGTTCACACGGAAGTGTTCGGATCCGTTAGTGATGTCAAGTCTGGTCGCAAGCGACGCACAAAACGCAGCCGCAACGTGGCGAAACAGTTCGTTAGTCAGCGTACGAATCCACTCTTGCGAGTGGATATGCGCCAGGCGACCCTGCGCTTCGGCGACCACGAGCAACAGCTGCTGCACGTAGGGCCTGACCGCTTTTGGAAACAGACAGCACTGCCAGTCGAATCCGGGTCGGCGGAAGCCGAAGTCGTCGATGATGGCCGTTACCATGCTGCGATAGTGCTGGAGGAGGCGCTGCACGATGGAGTGCATGGCGAGGGCCGCGACGTCCTTCACCTCCCGGCAGAAGACATCTTTGAAGCGCTGCCGTTCTCCTTCCAGAACGTTTCGGGCCTCAATGCCACTGACGGAGCCGGTGACCATGGTGAGCCCGACCGCGGTGAGCTTCGCGTCGAGCATAGACAGTACCGTGTCCGACAACACCCGGATGTCTGCCATGCAACTCACGAGGACGGAGGGCACATCGCAAACACTATTGGCGTCTAATGTGCCAAGGGCCGCGTCGAAACGCTGCAGCACGTTGCCGGCGAGCCTCACAGCGGCACTCTGTTGCAGCCGTCGTGTGAGCGTGGCGGGCTCGTACAGTCCTTCCTCATCGCCGTCCTCGGTCCCTCCCCTCGCCGCTGTCGCGGCATGCGTTTGTGCCCCACCGCAAGCCTGAAACACCAACAGGTGAACCAGATCGTACGGCAACGTGCCGCGATGCGCTTCGCTGCACCGGACGGCTCGTTCCCTGAGGCAGTCAATCATCGTGAGCAGCATCGACATTGACATGGATACCAACGGATCGAGCTGTTGGCGCATGTTCAGAGCGATCGAGGTCGTCGTCGCAGCCACGGACGGCACGGTACCGCGCCCTTGAGTGAGTTGCGACCCAACAGAAGTCGCCGTAGTGCCGCCTGTTGCCCACGACGGTGCCGAAAGGGCTGACGCATGGGGTACCGCGGCATCGAATGCGCGGAGCAGCAAGGCAGCCAGCGCCACGGACACATGTGTGGACGGGACACCGAGCGCGAGCCTGGGGCACAGCGTCATTAGCCGGAGTCCTTCCACCAACGGCAGTGCCTGCGCGGGGTACGCGAGCGCAGAACGCGACCGGGTTAGCATCTCCGCGCTCACCAAGCCAACCGTCGCCGTAGAGCAATCGTCGAATGGCGAATGTGGAGCGAAGTGCAATATTCTGATTTGGCCAAGTCGTCGGAGGGCGTCGACATACAGCAACGCACACCGGCGTCGCACTTGCGACCATGTGGTGGACAACAGGGTATCGACCGTGGCGCTACTGTGGCTGGCCGCGGGGGATACGACTCCTCCACCACCACTACCACCTGACGTGTCAACGCTGCTGCTACCTCCCCGGAGACACTTGGGAACACCGGTCAACGAAGGACAAATCGCGGCGGACACGGCGGTGGCGACGGACTCGACATGCCGGAGCGCGTTGGACCACGTGGAAATGGCGTTCTCCATCGAACTGTCGCAGAGCTCGAAGACATCCTCCCACGTCGCTCCGCCACCTCCCCCCGCGATGGACGGCCGTCCCTTCGGCTGGCCGGTCGGTGCGCCCGGACCACCACCACCTTGACCCCCTTCCGAACTCCCGATTTTTTCTTCTGGCAGTTTGAGTTGTCGTCGAAGCGTGCGTTGGTTGATGAACGTCGAGCGGAGACAGCTTTCCACGACCAGCGCGAGCACCGCCTCGACAAAGCGGCCGAAAAGGGACAGGGTGTTCGCGAGCTGGCAGCGGACGCCGTCGATGAGATCCTCGGGAGAACCCCGGAGGCGCAGCGTGAGCGCAAGGGCCGGTGGAGGCGGCAATTGTGCGGAGCGCCAGCGCAGTAATTCGGGGTCGTCCGCCAACATGGCTTCCTCCTCGTCCTCATAGTCATCAACGTTCTCTAAATCGAATCCGGCGGGCAGCCCGAGAAGCAGCGCCGCCTCTCCTCGGAGCGACGCGAGTTTTGCGGACACACTTGCGGAATTGTTGCCGGCGCCCTTTGAGTAAATAGGGCCATTTGCCGATCCGTCATTGCCGGCGTTGGTACCCGTTTTCGACCCACCTCGGCGTAAACACAACGAGCTGATCAAATCGATGACGCCAGACGCCGTGAACATCGGACTGTCCCCAACGTTGGTATCCCCACCGCCACCAGCGGATGCCTCGTCTCCCCCCCCAGTTGGCTTCATCCCACCCCCAGACCATGAGGCAGTGGGCTTGGCGGCAGACGACGTTGCACGACCGTAAGCTGCTCCTGACTTGCTCGTTGGATTCACTGCCGCGGTCGTGGGGGCGTGCCGACCGGTTGCCGGGGGCAGGGAGGTGGACAGCATGGGCGCCAACTTGCTCACGAATCGAGCAATGCAAACGGCGAAGCTATCCAGCGCCGCATGCAGAAGCGCGAGCAAGTCGGCGTGCGTCATCAGAGCCAGCTCGCGCAAGAGGAGGTTCTTGGTGTCACCTAACTTCCGTCGGAGCTCCTCGGGAAGGCGCATACGACGATGCGACGGGCGACCACCGTCGTCCACAGCCGCGGCACTCCCCCCCTCGTCGTCGCCATCCGCGGTCGGCGTGGCCTCTTCGCCTCGGATGAAATCTTCGTAAAATAACGTCTCGAGATCACTCTCGAAGACGTCGGCCGTTGGGTCCGTGATACTCATCGCCTCTCCATCGTGCTGCTGCGACGTCGAAGATAGGACCATCGACCCAGCCGGGGTCAGCATTGACGTCGCGAGAAGCGAAGTTGACTGCGCCAAGGGGTCGTTCCCTTTCCCCATCAACGCACCAAACGCGGCGAACGACGCCGATGTCGAGAAGTGCTCCGTGAACACCGGATGGCCACCTGCCGCCGGCGTGCCATCGTCCGCACCGTCGCGTGCCGCCGGATTCGAGGACGCTGCCGCCGCTCCCCTCATGGCTTTTCGATGGCGTTGTGACAAATTAAGCTGGTCGCGGAGCATCTGCCGCAGCTGCTTCCACAAGAGCGATTCGAATTGCTGATAGAATCGCACGAGGGGATGCCGCTGCGTGCCCTGCAGCTTCTCACTCCCGCCGAGGCCAGGGAACGCCGTCGTCATGTCTGAAAGACGAAAGGGTGCGGCGCTGCCGCCGAATGAAGGTAACAGCAAGGAGGATCTACCCATTGACAAAGGGGAGGCAACGACATCGCCGAAAATGTTGGCGAATGCCGCGGAGATGACGCCGGCGGCACGGCGTCGACCGAGACAGCAAATCACCCGCTGGCGGTAAAGTGCCTCTCCAATGGCCGCGACTTCGACGGCGTAGGACAGCAACTCTTCTGCGGTCGCCGTACTCTGATTCGCGTCGCTGGTGGTGGTGTTGTTGTTGATCGTTGTTCCCTCTTCTCGCAGCATGCCCGATGCAGTGGTTAAGTGCTGGGAAGGAATCGCCACGACGCCGAGTTCGTCGACGACGGCCGCAAGCAGTTTGGCCGTGGCACCATCGATGGCGTTTCTCCAGGACACAAAAAAGTCCGTGGACGACGTGGCCTCTTGCGGTTGCGCGCCATCGGGGCCCTCGTGTTCATGACGACCATCTTTCGCGCTCTTTTTCCTCGTTTGTTTGCGAGCGGCCCCGTCGTTGTCATCCCCGTCTTTCGGTTCCGTCCCCCTTTTGGCATGACCATCAGCAGCAGGATCGAGCTGCGCATCGCCACCGTCGTCCCCATCGTCAGCGTGCGACGGCGTTCGAGAACCGCTGCCGTGATGGCTGCCGGATGCATCGTCGCCATCATGCTCATTCGATGACAAGCCGTCGTTTGATGAGGCCGCCTCACTGGTTGCTTCATCACTGAGCACGTCGCCTTCTTTGTCACCCTGCTGCTGCTGCTGCTGAGGAGGAGCCGCCTTGCGACTCACGAGCGCGGTCGTCGACCCCGTCGCCGCAATGAATTTCACGCCTCGCTTCAGCGCCTGAAAAGCGGCGTCGAACTCTTTTTTGGCGATGGCGTCCTCCATTTCGCCAGGGATGCGTGCCACACTTGCGACTCGTTTCGCCCATTCTTCGACCGTGCGAAGATGTTGAACGTCCGCGGCACCTTGAAAGAGGGTCGAAACCTCCTCGATCGTTCCGTCGCGGACGCGCTTGAAGAAGTCCTGCACTTCGGCCATGCCGTGACCGGTGAACAGCTCCGGATCGGACACGTAGACGGCCTCGATGGCGTACTTGCAATCGACGAAAACATCTAAGTGGTCTAACACGAGGGTCCGAAGGGCAAGGGACTGTTCGCGGCTGTCCTTTTCGAGGGCGGCGACGGCGTTGGTGGACAACAAATCGAACGGCGTCTGGGCGAATTTTTTGAGAATGTATCGTCGGACGTCGAAGGAGCGACTGTTGACGTTCGTGGCGTCATCCGACTGCACCGAGGGGGTGGTCGTCGTGGTGACACCTGCCATTAGAGTCTCCACCGGTTGGAGTTGTGTGTGCCGTCTGCAAATTCCGGAAAACACACGAACACGCAAGAAAGGAGGAGTTAGGGACGGACCTTGACTTGAAAGAACTTCGGACGCCCCATGATGCCATCAACGAAAAGAAGGAACCGGGGATGGGAAAAACCAAAGTCAGAAACGGAGGAGGGGGAGATCAATAGTGCCAAAAAGTTACTCCGATGAGATCACCCAAAGGGGGAGGGAGGCTAACAATGGGGGAAATGAAGGGCTGAAAATGGAATCTCACCGGAAAATATCTCCAGAACTGGAGGGGAACGGCGGGGAGCCAAATATCGATTCGCGCGGGCACGTCAGCAAGGAGACGCTTCATACGCCCGTTCCGGTCACGGGCGCAAGGCGTACAAAAAGCAGTCATCGGATCCGACGAAAACCGACACGCTGCCTGGAGTTGGTCGCGACAAGT
>ERZ1292630.1604-Hain-H41-02um-R3-1604-length-21935-cov-8_pt1 | contig 21935 bp, 13 predicted proteins | sample MGYA00564408_ERZ1292630 | MGnify/ENA primary metagenome ERZ1292630 (study PRJEB36523, sample SAMEA6512641) | groundwater metagenome | collected 2019-01-08 | study: AquaDiva: Metagenomics assemblies of 32 groundwater samples
CTGCTGCGGCGGCTGCTGTTGGTGCTGCGGCTGTGGTTGCGGTTGCTGCTGTTGCGGTTGCTGTTGCTGCGGGGGGGCGTTGGGTTGCTGAGGTGGCGGACCCGGTGGAGCTGGCACTGCTGCCCGAACAGCGTTTTGCCGTGCGGTTCGCTTCTTGGCCCGGCGATCCTCTGCTCGGGTGTAGCCGTCGGACGACACACTCGAGTCGGATGAATTCGTATCGTCGTCGCTGTCTGACGAATAGGTGTCGCCTCCGCCAGATACCGCCGAGGCGTCATTTCCGGACGGTGCGACGCGTGCCAGCAGCGCACCATCCTGACAGGCTTGCACCACAACGTTGACGTTGCGGGTCAAGTGCCGCGCTTGACGAACGGCATCGCGGAAGTAGGTTTGATGGTCGCTAGCAACGTGTGAGGCAAGGGTTGCTTGGTGCAAGAAACTGCACGCGGGTTCGCCTTTGGCGACGTCGTTAACGAGGTGTTCGAGCTGGGCGATGACGCCTTGCGCTTGATACAGCACGTCAAATTGCAACAATGCGCCCACACTTCCCAGTTTCGGAATGGGCAGACTGCCAGTGGTAGTTGACGTCACCGATGTGGATGATGGCGCTGTGTTGGACGATGGATTCGCTGGCCAGCCCTGGGCTGACAATAGTTCTTGCACGACCTGCAGGCAGATGTTCACGCATCTAACGAGTCGGTTAACATTGTGGGTCACACGACGCAAAAAGTAGCTCGTGACGGGAGCTGCCGCTGCTGACAGTTCCTGGTGGCGCCGTTGGAGGTTGAGCCGGAGGATGTCACCCACGGCGCGCAGTTGGTAGAGAAGGTCTGACTGCAGAATGTGATACAAAGCCTTCTTGCTCGTCTTCGGGGCGGCGGCCGCCGCGAACGTGCCCATCCCAAACTGCGCTGAAGTCGCGACTGTCGGCTGCTGTTGCGGGTGGCCGTCGTGGGAGCTCGCTACTTCCACGGCGACAGCGGCTGCGGGACGCGCCGGGCTGCCAACCGGCATTTGTGGGATCGTCGGCAGTCCGTTCATCGACGCGGAAGTGGACGGCGCGGACGGAGGTGTCGGCGTCAAAGGCTGACGCGGGATCCGAATATTGGCATCCATCACGAGCATGCCGACCACCGATTGACCTTGGTGTGGATTGGTGAGTCGGTACGCCCTTTTGCCTCTGGGCGGGGGTTGCTCACCAGGGTGGAGCACATCGATGGGCACAACGACCACCCCTCGAGGTCCGAGATCGTCCACGAGAGTGCATGAGAGAACGAGTGCACCGGACTGTTGACAGTCCCTCCATTGCATCGGCGTCAGTCTAAACTGGCACTTGTAGCCCGTTTCGAACAGGCACGTTCCTCGTGGAGTCGAGCCGCTGGAACTCAAGGGCCGCTTGTGCGGTGGAGCGGCGATACTCTGTGTTGGATACGCCCAGAAGTTGAATTGAATGGCAGGGTGAGCGCCTAGTTGGATGGTGAGGTCGTTCGCGCTCGTGACGCTCACTTCGAGCACGTACGCGTCCACCATGATCTAGCCGAGGTGCGCCGCTGCGTCAAGACGGGAGGAGGAGACTGTTTTCGCAAGAAGGACAGCAACAAGAAGAAAATGAGAAGATCCGGTGCGCGATACGCTGAGAATGCCGCCGGAATGAAGTTGGGGGGGAAGAGAAGACGCTACATGGGGGATGATGAGGGGGAAAAAGGGCGGGGACTAAAACAAGCCGCCGAACCGCACCCCCGGAACGGCGGGGTCTACTTGATCGAACTTCACGTGATAAGAAGGGCCTGTACCGCTGTGCTCCCCAGAGCGCTTGCCACCGCCGTGACCGCCAGTCGCTGCGCCAGAGGCCGCGTCCTCACCAAGTCGCCGCGACGCGTGAGGAATGGATACGACGGTGGAAGCCGGCTTTCCGAATTCGTACTTGGGATAAAGCAGCCGCGGCGGGTCGCCTGCAGTCGCGTCATCCGCAGGTCGCGCTCGAGTGGGGGACACCGGAGGGGACATTTTTGGCGTCTTCACGCGATGCCGGTTGCTGCAGGTGTCGTCCGATGGGTTGCAGTTGGGGTTTTGCGGCCCGGGCGACGTTTTGCCTGCCATGGCGATGCGGCTGAAGATGTGGGAGACGAACCGCGCCTCGCCAGGTGACGTGTACGGGTGCTCCGCCGTACCAAATTTCGCTCGATGGGCCTCTGTGAGATTGTCGCCAAAGTATCGGTCTGAAACTCCAAACGTGAACTTGGGACCCTCCTTAGATATGTCTCCTCGGATATCGTACTTCGGGCCCGGCCCGTACGCACCGAGGTTCTCAGACGCGAGCTCCTGAGAAATATACCGGCTCCTCGTCGGTCCAGGAAACACGCCCTTCGTCGGGGCTCGCTCCTTGGCGACGATGGAGTACGATGGACCCTTTTCAGGAGGGGGCAGATCGTAGATGGGACCTGGGGATACCGACACCGTCGACCCTGTCCCCATGTTCGGGCCGAGGAAGACCTTGCCCGCGAAACGATCCGAAGGGGGGACACTCTTAACGGGTGCGAAAACGGCGGAGGCGGTATGTCGCTCCGTCGATTGGTCGTTGACCACGTAAATCGGCCCAGGCGAGGTCAGACCGATCTGTGTCGACAGCTCGCGACTAAAGAATCGCTTCTTTTCGGCTCGGTCCTTGACGAAGACCGCCGACTTGGTCCGCGGCTGCGTCGCTTCGTCGCTCGGGCTGTACGCCGCCGGGCCGGGAGTGTCGCTGTTCGACATGACTTTGGAGTGGGCATGTGAAATGAATGGCTGCACGCGGGGGCGAACGACACGCTCCACGGTTCCATCTTCATTCACAACGTCCACAATTCGATCTCCGATCGCGCCTCCTCCGAACTTGAACTTCGGTGCGGTGCGATACTTGGATGTCATCTTGGAGGCGCTGTCGATGGAGTAGGCCGGACCTGGCGACGCCTCGCCGAGGCTGTCCACGACGTGGCCGGCGCTGATAAACTGCTTTTTACACAGGCTGCCCGTGAACGGTACGGAAGTACCATCCCGGAACGCGGACGTCGGCGGATCGTAGGTGCCCGGCGCGGGACTGTCAGTGGACGCCGAGTTCTTACTGTGAATTCTCGAGATAAACTCTTTGCTGTTGAAGCGCCCAGCGCGAGAAAAGACGGCTGACGACGCGTTGCTGTTGTCGGACTGAGGTTGCCTTCCCACACTCGCGGGCAACGAGTAGATATTGGGCCCTGGTGTGCAACTGGAAGTCCGGTCCCCCTGGTTTCGCGGCGCCCGGGAAAAGGAGCAACCAGCAATCCGGTTCTGGGATACGTCGTCGGCGAAGCCAGGGGAAGGCGCGTAAATGGGGCCGGGCGATTCCGCGGACGGCAAGTTAAACCCGGTTCCGTAATATCGTTTTTCCGCGCGGTCCTTTCCTGCCATGTGCACGCCCTTCGTGGCACCTGGAGATGGCAAGGAGTCCGGCGAATCGGCCTTTCGGTTGCCTCGCTTGAGGCTGTACAGCTGCAGCTGCGACCGGGAGTCGGCAGCGAGGCAATCCTTGCCGCTCGTTGCGTGAGCCACCAGAGCGGCCCGCGATGCGCTTCTATGTGATGATGCGCCGTGCTGTTCGACGACGGAAACCTGATTGGATCCTCCAAGGTCAACGAGCATTTGCTCAATTTTCTTCAACGTTTCCTTTGCCGCGGCCATTGCGTCAAAAAAAAATTGGAACGAGGGAAAGGGGTTGCTGAAGGGAGAAGACGCTCGTGTGAAGTGGTAGACATGCACGTGTGTTGGGACACGGCGTGTGAGCCGACGCAGTAGCGTCACGGTGTGTATTTTGCAGTCCTCGGTCCAAATGAAACGGCCGGACGCTTGATGGACTATTGTTTTCCCGGCTTCCCTTTTCGTTTGGGGGTCGAATTTTGGGACGCAGGAGCCCCATCGGCTCGCTTGAGGGATGTTGTGGGATCCACAAACTTACCCTTCCCTGCGGATTCAATCTCGGCCATATACCGCAAACCCTCCTCGATGCCGCGCTCGTTACGGCTCTCAATCGCGTCTCGGTCCATCTTCGGCACCGACGTGAGCAGTTCGCCCTTTCTGGGCTTCTGTGTCGATGACTTCTGATTACCGTCCGCAGGCGATGACTTCCTGGGCCTCAGATGTTTCGCTGCGGCGGCGAGGTCTTCTGGTCGCATCATTTCGTCATCTGGATTGACTCTCACCTTGCGGCCCTTCGCTTGGCCTTGAGCTGCGTCGCCTTCGGCGCGTTGAGCTGCGTCGTCTTGACCTAGCGAGCGCTTGAGCTTCGCCTTGGGAAACCCAACACGGCCACGGAGCACGTTCTGCTGCTTGCGCACGCCGCGTTCCGCTTCGGTGAGCGATGACAGTGGCGTCTCCTTGTCCTCGGTGCCTGCCGCGGTCTCCAGAGCGATGTCATCCGCAACGGCCGTCATGATGGACTGGTCAATGTCGTAAACTTGTGCGGAAATCTCACCCGGGTCGTCTTTACTATCCTTCTTGTCCCCTGGCGATGACGTCTCGGTGACTGGCGCCTCGTAGTATTCCGCGGTCGATCCCGGGTAGAGCGCCTTGTGCATGGACGCTAAATGCCGCGGAACCGCCGCAATTTCCAAGTCGGCGGTCTCCACCATGGGCATTTGACCCACAAAGTTCAACGGGTACGACTGATTCTTCCCCACGACGTACTTGTTCAATTCCCTTTCCACATGCTTGTCCAGATCCTCGGCGCTGATGAACGTCATTTTTGACATGTATTGCAGCCGCTCGCTAGCCCGTTCGTACCAACGAAAAAATTCTCGCTCGTGGTACTCCTTCAGAATGTCGCGATGTTTGTCACGCAACGCCTGCCTGCCCTCCGCCATCTCCAGGGAATCACGTCGCGCGGCCTCTTGTTCTTCCATTTCTGCTTCCCACTTCGCCATTTGAGCGGCTTTCGTGATGTTGTACTTGTAGATGTATTCATCAGAGTTCACGCGATACGCCTCCAGCCATTGACGTTTGTAGACATTCCGCAGATGCTCAAATTGATACTCGTGAATGTTGCGGAACAATTCGTTTTGCTTCCAGGCGAAGAGAGAGTACGGTATGCTGAAGCCTGAATGGGTCTTTCCATTTCCCTTGTACATCAAGTCAGTCGACAAGCGAACACCATTTCGCAGATAGCACCGGTGCAAGGTGCGGCGTAGCATGATCGGAAGGGAAGGGACTGGCCACTCGCTGCGGCACCTTTTTTTCTTCGTGGCGACAGAGAGGGGCAGTCAGTCAATCAATGAGAATAAAACAAAGTCCGAAAACATACATTTCGACCGTCAAAAAGGGGTAATGTGTGTCTACCACTGGATTCCTGGCGGCGCCACTGACTGCAACGCATTGGCCTCTTGTGAGGCAACGACCGCGCACCGCTTTGTGGTGTGTAAAGTAAGCACCCAGGCCGGGGTGGAGGCATGCGCAGACGTCAACCAGCTGGCTACCTGAGCCTCGTCCCCTGCAGGAAGCGGCAGCGGCAAGCCCGGGTCTTGAGTGCCTGCCAGGGATGGGACGTTGTCACAAATTTCAAACGTCGGCTCGGCCTCTGGATCCTCGGCGGCGGTGAGTTGAGCCACGTCGACGAACGTCACGGACTGCAACACGGCGTTGAACCTCGCTGCCACGTTAACGGGCGGAGGCTGAACCGCAACAGGCGCCGCTGTCGGCGCGATGGCCTCCGCGACGAGTGGTGGCGGCTGGGTGGTTTTCGGCTCCGGATCATTGCTGCTCGGTGCAGGACGGTGGCTCGTCGTGGCGGTCCCGTCAAGCGGCTTGGTTTGGCGGTCCGGACGCAGTACCACCACGCACTGGCGACACACCCGGACAGGCTCGGTGTATCCTCGACTGGGAATCGGCATCTTCACGGTGGTGCAGCTGTCACAGAAAAGGTCGCCGCACTGGCGGCAATGGTGAATGCGGCGAACGACAGAAAACTTTTCTCGGCATGCCTTACATGCGTCGGAGGAGTCGTCCGGTTTCCAGTAGTCCTTCGACTGATGGCCTCCCATCCCGCACACGACAGAGGAAGGAAGGAAAGGTGGAGTCAACCTTCGACGCTGCAACAACCTCAACAATATCCACATGCCTGTAACACTGCTTTCCCTCGTCTGAGAGAGAGAGAGAGAGATACTTGAAGTATTTCTTGCTTGCCGTTTTCGGACTGGGGGTCTCTGTTCAACGTTGGATCATGTTTTTCAATCGCTCTCGATCGTCTCGTTTCGTGTTTCCGGGCCAATACACAGCGTATTGCGACGTCAACAGCACGTGATGCCTGTAGTGGGCCAGACGGAGCACGGCATCATGATCCAGCGCGTACCACAGCTGAACTGCCCATGCGGTGACCAAATACGCGAACGGGTCGTAAAAGGATGTTTGATTTGGGGCGGCAATCCATGCGGGCGCGGGAATCCAATCCGTCTTGAAAAGGCACCACGAACCCAGCAAGGGAAACCCGAATTCCGCCACGAAGTCAAGTGGGTGAAACATCAAATTCGTGGTGAACGACGGTTCGAATGCGCAGTGGTGCATGATGTGGAGCCACGGCGCGCGGCGGTGCATCCAGCGGTGCGCGGGGAAAAAATATAGTTCCGCGATGGCCAAAAACAGGCCAACTTTGACGATCAGGTTGACGTCGACACGCACGACTAGCTGATCAAACTGAGAGCCGATCAGCACGGTCACCAAAGCCTCGGCCAAAAGCAACAGCGCGAGGCCATTGACAATCACGTGCGTGGTCGTGTACCCGTTGCGATTCAGGCTCGAAAGATTCTTTAAGAATTGTGGACCCAACGCCATGTCGACGGCGCAGGTTGCCAGGAGCAGGGAGATCGCGGGCAGATAATGACTCCAGAACATGGCAACATCGAACGCCTCCGTCGAGCCGCCGTTCCTGCTTGTCTCCCGCGCTCTGATCAAAAAGGAAGCAGGGCCAACGCTCAGACCCACAATCGAGATAGCCAGCACGCACCAGTTTGCCAGGGTGTTCCGCGGCGACAAATGGCCGCTGCTTGGAATCGCGGATGACATCAATACGGAGGAACTGCTTCAACGGTCATTCTAAGGCCGATTCAACCAATGTGCTCTTTGTCCACGAGTTTGCGGGGTGTTTACGTTTTATGTGAGCCTTTCAACAATGCTGATGCCGCATGGGGACGACTATATTTCCGCCTTGCGGTAGCGCTCATCGTAGTATCGGTACGCGTGAACGGCCACGTAGCCGGTACCCATGACATCGGTGACGGATTGCGGGATCGACATCGACAACGGGAATAGGCGAGTGCGCGGCGCCCACGCCAACATGACACCGCCGATAATCCCCAGCTTCGCCGCCAGCACTCGGTCATGGAGGTCATTTTCGGCTTGAGCCGAGACGCAAAAAAATCCAAGCATCAACCCTCCGATGTACATCGCCGGCCACCGAACGCGACCTCCAGCGGCGAACGTCAGCGGAATCGCCGCTGTCGACAGCCAAATGGCCGGCAGGTTGATGTGGTTGATGGCGAACCACGGAATCATAACGATATGGTTCGAATGGAGAAATGGATTGCAATGAAACGCAACCAAAAGTGGAGGGAACAGAAAAGCAAGGGTGGAGGCGGGACAAACGAATTGGCCCTCGCCACGTGCCGTTCAACACAGAAGGGTTGTTCGAGAGATCCGAAAAGGCGGAAAGATACAATACAAGGGGCGCCGGAGTACCGAATTAGTAATCTTCTTGTCCGAACAACGATCTCGACTTGTCCACGAGATATCGAAGCTGGTCATCTGCAGGCCGCGATTCGCTGCCATCCATCCGGAGATAGCTCCCTCCGTTTTGTGAAGGGTCACTCCCATCGGTGTTGAACGACACGTTGCCCCACTTGCGTCGTGCGCTGTAGGGGTTCCGTAGAATGCCGCTTGGAGTGATGGACGATCGCCCCTGACTCGACATTTTATGCGGCAGCGAGTGTGCCGCCCAACGACGGATTTCGTCGGCCGCCCCTTCGCTAGCCTCGTTGAACCCCTTCATTTTCATGTCATCCATGTCGTTGAGCACCCGCGCGCGGGTCCAACGATCGAGCTCGTGAGGTGGAATGCCGGAAGGAAGGCTGTTTCCACCATCGAGGACGCTGCCGTACCCGCCAATAGGGGGCCGTGGAACCTCCGGCGGTAGTTTCCGGTGCGCGTCGGCCACGTGCGACGTCGCTTCGATGCCAAAGTGTTCGGGGGCGTTCGGGAGTAAAACTGTCTCGTTCACTGTTTCGTTGCCCATGCTAATGAGGTGCCGGTGATTTCGCACTTTCTCCTCCAGATCGCTCGTGGGGTCAGAAGGGGCCCCTCTGGGCCGGCCACCCGCGTTTGCCAAGGGAACCCCGCCACTCGCGATGGCAAGTTTCTCGTTTTTCAGCTGCATGCGATCGATAGCATCAAGCAGGTCGTCGCGGGTCTCCAGGACAGAGGTGGCCGGACCCGCCCCAGGTGGCGACGCGGGAAGCCAAGACAGGCCGGTGCTGCTTCCGCCGCCGCCCGACATCTCAGCTGTTTCGGCCGGACGGATGGTCACCGTATACGGTACCGTGCTGGGTTCGAGCAGAAGGGGTGGCGTTTTGTTGGAGGGATGCCGCTGATCCCCAGCCCAACCACGAATTTTCCGGACGCGGTTTAGCTTCGCGTCTTCGGACAGGGTCTCATTAGGCAGGAACGGGCCTGCGGTTTGAGACGGGCTCGTAACGTGCGCGGCAAAGGACGACTCGGCTCGGCCGGTCGATGCAATGCCTAGCCGCTCTTGCTGAAGACGTTGCCGCGCGTCGGCGCGGTCGATGTGCGCGTCCATCCAATCCAATTTCCACAGCATGACTCGATCGGGGTCGGTCAGTTCGGACGCAAGGGCATCCCTCGTCGCGTCCGCTTGAGCTTGCTTGGCCGTCTCGCTGGCTGGGATTTCGATCGTCGCGTCCGTGCCAGTGCGCTGCGCGGTTTCTGATCCTCCTGCTTGTTCCACGGTCGCATCGCCGCCGTCCGAGCCGCTGCGGCGCTTGGGGGCCGCAGCGTTGACGCGCTCTTCGTGGACTTCGTGGTATCGTCGGGATTGATGCCGCCGCCGACGACGCGCGCCGCTTCGAGGAGACTCAACTATGTGCCGGGAAGATGACTTTGCTGGCGCCGGTTCGTACGGTTGTTGCTCGGCAAGCGCGATTTCCGCTTCCCGCTGCTCCACTTCGTCCGCAAAAGCGTCATCCACCTGGAGCGTCGACTCGCCCCGTAGCAGCGCTTCTAAGGCGGCGGGTCGCTGGATTGTCGGTGGCAGAGTTACTCTTCGATTTTGGCCAATCGCCAAGCTTCCAGAACGCGGTGTGGCGGCTGCGTCGCTGACTTGACTCACACTATGGGCAGCGATGGCCGAAGGATAGCTGCTCGCGGCTTCGACGTCGGCCACTCCGATGATGTTGGGGTACCCAGAGGAGGGAGGAGCCCGGCGCCGGAGCGCCAGTGCATCCAGCTCTGCACCGAGGACCCCACCGAACAACGGAACGGAAGCAAAACGCTCACGAACCTCTGCCAGTGACGAGTTGCGAGGGTGGTTCAGTTGCATTACGTTTCCTTTCTGGGAGGTAATGCAACGAATGAAATGTCAGACAAACAGAAACAGCAAATAACTTCGTCAAAGCCAGAAGCACCGTATTGACGGTCCCCCATTCGAAGAGATGGATGACGCTCTGTGTTCTATCGTCTCGGAAAGGGCTCTGTTCAGCAATGGGACACACACCAGAACAACAAAATAAAAGGGCGAAGGGAAGTGGAGGGGGAGCGACACAGTATGAAGAGGGAATCTATTTCGCCGGTCGCGTTCCGGATTGGCTCCGGTCAAGCGGTCGCCTTCCGGAGATCCAGCGACAAGGTGCCTGACGAGTCGCGGTTGTGGTCCTTGTAGACACCGAGTAGGGAGTCTGCCACGTGGTAGAGCTGCTCTTTCAGCGACACAACGATGAACTGGCATGTGTCCTTGTGACTTCGTAAGTATTCCGCCAATTTCAGCACGTTCCCAATGTCGAGGGCGGCGTCAACTTCGTCCAACACGAAAAACGGTGCTGACGGTGCCACGCTGTGAATGGCGAACAGAAGGGCCAGCGCCGCCATCGTTCGTTCTCCGCCACTCAGCAGTTCCATTGTCATAAACCGTTTTAGTGGCGGGGTGGCGTGGTAGCGTGTGCCCCCGTTGTAGGGTTCCTCTGCGTCCTCCAGCGCTAGATAGGCGGTTCCATGGACATCGTGAGCTCGGGTCCCGAGCGTAAGTTCCTGATAGACCTTATCCACCCGATCAGTGATTTTCTCGAACATGGTCATGAACCGCATCGTTCGCGCTTCCTTGATCCTCTCGAAGGCCACCGTTGCCTTCCGCGCTCGTTCACGAGCTTCGTCGAGTTGCGCCGCGGTCGAACCTAATTTGGCTTCCGAGGACGCAACTCCCGTAGCTGCCTTCAAATTCGGGGCGATGGCCTCCAGGTCGTTTTCAAGTTGCTGAATGACAAGCGCCGTTCGATGCTTGAGGGCGGCGAATAGGGATGAATCCGCAGCCGCTGCTCGAAGCTCGTCGTTCAGGCTGGCAAAGTCCACGCAGGTGGGTGCCGCTTCCTGTGGCCGGCCCGTTTTGCGAGACCCACCTGACTGCCGACCCTCCGTCTCGCCAGAGAAGCTCGAAAATGCCTCCGAGGTGCGAATGTTGCGATAGTCTACGACGTCGGAATCGCGTGCCGCGGTGTCTCCTCGGCCGCGTTTTCGCGCGCCGCCTTCGACTGGCTCTGTGGATGAGCCAGGTGCCGCCGTGGGAAGTTCAATATCGTCCATTCGGCACTGTTGATACAGGGCCGTCCGCTGTTGACGGACGGCATCACACGCTGCTTGCATCGTCGTGACTCCTTTCCGCGTCGCGGCAAGCTTCCGAACCTCCACTTCAGTGATTTTGACCTGTAGACGTGCCTTCTCCTCCAGCGAGTCGAGTTCGGCCTTGGCCTGAGAAATGCCAGCTTGAAGCGCCTCCGTTTTCTTCGTGGATGAGTCCAGTACTTTTTGAATCGTGTGCAAATCCTTCTTGGCTGCGTCGAGCTCTTTTTCGGTTGCTGCCGCGACGGATTCGACTTCGCGCCGGCTGCGATGTCCGAGCTTGCTCGACTCGGTGTCAACAGCGGTTTTCAACTTGTGAATAAGCAGGGTCAATTGTTGACGCTTTTCTGAGCGGAGCTTTGCGAGTCCCTCCGACCGACGCTCGATCTCGGAAACGTCGCGAATGCCCGTGCGCTTGGAAAAGTCGTCAAACACTTTGGCTTCAATGACAGCAACCTTCTTCAGGATTGCATGAGTCTCAGATTCCAGCGCCACGACTTGATCGTTCGCATCACCTTGACGCTTGCGTAAGCTTTTGATGTGACCCTCGATTTTGCCGAGTTCCTGTTGCAACGCTTTATTCTTCGCCAAGAAGGTGGATGCATCTTTTTCCGACTGTAGCATGCGCGTTTTGGTGAACTCCGCCTTCGCTTGCAGGTCCTTCGCCTCGCACAGCGCCCGAGCTTCTTCTGTTTCGCTGCCTTGCGCGACGTCACCCGCCAGCTCGGATCTAGCCGCCTTGAGTCGTTCGTACTCCTTCTCATCCCACTTTCGCGCGCGGGACTGCACGCTGGCCAAGCCACCCTGAACTGCACCACTCTTGTTGAGGACGTTACCCTCGACCGTGACGACTTTGTACCGCTGCCCATCCGACTGGCCGTAGGCGATCCGGCGGGCTTCGTCGGTTGTGTCGCAGACGATTGTAGCACCCACGGCAAACCGGACTGCAGGCTCGATGGTAGGATCAAACTTCATGACGTCTTGAACTGGTTTCGCGGTCCCACCAAACGTACGCAATCGGTCATCGGCGATGGTTCCCTGAATCGTCGCCAACGGCACAAACGTCATGGCGGAGAGCCGCTGTTCCTTTAAGTATCGCACGCAATTGATGGCCGTTTCCGTGGTGTCCACTACGATGGCGTCGAGATTCTTGCCCAAAGCAACGGTCACCGCCACGCGATACCTTGGATTCGGGATACTGCATAGGTCAACCAGCCGTCCGCGCACCCCGGCGTACATCGCTTTCATGGCTGAGAGTGCTTCGGCTTGTCGTTGCGTTTGCCGAGAGTCCTCCTTCACGAACCGCAGTTCGTGCAGCTGGCTCTCGATGCGTTTGAGCTCTTCGGCACGGGATTGTGCTTTGCCCTGCAACTGATGAATTTGCGCCCTGGACTGTTCCAGTCGCGATTGCGCATCGGCAAGAGCAATGTTGAGCTCGCTCACACGGTCCGTGGCCTCGGCCGCCTTCTGGCTGTTGCGTTGCATCGCCGTTGTGATGTCGGCGCGAATGGCTTCCTGGTTGTCGATCGATGTTTGCACCTGTTTGTTCCCTTCCAAGAGTCCGTCTCTCATGCGACGCTTGGTATCAACTTCTTGACGTAGGGTAATGGTTTGGCACTCTGCTTCCCCGCGCAGCTTTTTGTACTCGACCATGTGAGTGTCTGACAACTTGTGCTGGGCGGCATGGTCGCGGTCTTCAGCCTTCCATTGTGACTCTAGCTGGGCGAGGAGCTGTTCTTGCTGCTGGAGCTGATCTTGTAGCCGCTTAACTTCTTTGTCTCGCGTATCGCCGACGGACTTGGCGTCACCAAGCTCTTTGCGTTCCTTGGCGAGACGGGCCTCGAAGTGAGCCACAGCGACTTTGATGCGCTCGAAAGTTGCTTTCTTGTCGCGAAGTTCCACAATGGCGTCGCGATTCTGCCGTAGGCCTTCTAAGTAAACTTTGTGCTTTTCAGCGATGTCCCGCTTGAGCTTTCGTGAGTCATCGTCATGCCCGATTGCCGCTTCGAACCTAGCTGCCTCGGTGGTGTACGCGTCGAGATCGCGTTTGTGTTTCATGAGCTGCACTTCGAGGTGAAACAGTTCTGCAAGGGCGAGATCGCTTCGTTCCCTCTCAAGCTGCGCAGACACTTGAGCATAGCGCTCGGCTTCTTTCTTTTGCAAACGCAGCTGAGCAACCTCGGCCATGGCCCCGCGTTTGTCGACCGACGCAGTGGCCAGATGCTCGTTGGCTGCATCCAACTGGCGCTTCAGTTCCACATACTCGGCTTTTAGCTCGCCACTGCCTGAGACAGACTCCAAAAGTTCCGTGAGCTCCTTCGCCTTCTTCTGTGCCACTGCTTCAACCTCGTGTTGAAAGACGAGAAAGTTGCTCACCCGGCTTCCTATTTTACTCTTTCGGAGAACCAACGCAAACTCCTTCTCGGTCACCGCGTGGCCGTCGACACTGGTGCCGATGTCACCCCGGACGCTGACGGACCGGCTAAACACCGTTTCGTGGCCGGAAGCATTCGAGACTACGAGCGATACGGTCGCTCCCTCTTTGCCCCGCGCGTTGCGGTTGATGAGGTCGTCCGCTTTGCCCCCACGAAGGGTAGTTACGTGAGAACCGAGCACGAAACTCAGCGCATCCATGAGGTTGCTCTTACCGGCTCCGTTCGGGCCAACGATGCACGTGAAGCGTTCGAACGGACCAATCGTCACCTTGCCCGCGTAGCTCTTGAAATTCGACAGTTCGAGACGAACTACCTGACCGGTCGTCATGACGTAATCGGGTGCGTGAAGAGCTGGGGGAAGGAAGGAAGCAAGAAAACCGAAATGTTCTGCGTGCTGCGTGTCGCGTGGAATGAATCAAACGGAAAACTGTGGAGACCGCGGAACGCGAATGCGTCACTCACATGTCGCGATTGGCAGCACTCGTGCATCTAGGGGAATTTCTGGGAGCGTGAATCTAAGAGAAAACTGTTGTTTTTGAACCGAAAACCAATGCATCGTCGAAACGCGCCACTTGAGTCTTTTTTGCGCAGTCGAAGCCCTTTTGGAGCGGTGGCTCGTTTTCACCCAACCGGAACGTTGTCACGTATCGGTGATCGTCACCTCCAATCGGTGTTGGTCCGAGGGGCGCTTTAACTTGTGCACTTCCCTCTGGCAGGATTTGAAACGCGGGTGCCGGAGACGTTGAACGTTGCCGGGATCGTTTGATCGTCGCCTTCTGCTCGAGAACCGAGACCCTTTGCACCAATGAACGGCGGTCACGGTCCGCCTTGGCGAGCGAGTGAGCTGCACCCACCTGGTCAGATGCTCTGGTGAGTTGTTGTTCCAACTTCGTCCGTCGGCCATGTAGTCGCTCCATTGATGCATCGTAGATCAAGCAGGAGTGATCGAATTGCACCAGCTCAGTTAGACGCGCGATCTCCTTCTCGGCATCGCGCCGGCGGGCCTCCATCGTTGCGATTGCACGCTGGGAACTTTCCGCATCCTGCTGCAACTGCCGGGTCAATGTAAGTTTTTCCGCGAGTTCGCTGTTGATTCTTTGCGTCTCTTGTTCCGTCCATTCACGAAGACGAATTTCTTCCGAATTCCATCTTCCAGTCTCACTCGCCAGTTCGTTCAATCGGTGATCCAGTGAGGCGACCTCCTTTTCCATGATTGCAACCTCAGATTCGAACTGCGTTGTCATGGCGCTTTGTTGTGAAGCGTGTTGCGCCGCGGCCGTTTTTTCTTCTTCGACGTGGTTCTCAACGATATGCGTGGCGTGCGAGAGGTCCTCGCCGAGCTGCGCGATCGCTGACCAGCCTTCGGTTTGACGGGCGCTGATGAATTTGGACCATATTTGATAACTCTCTGCCAAGCCACGTTGGAACGCAGAGTCGTACGCATTTGCGATGGCGTCGCGAAACGTCGCAGCACTCTTGGGCACGTTCGCAAGCCAACGCGGTGGGGCAATCTGAAGAAGAGTTGCAACCTGGCGAATGCGGCCGAAACCCTCGAGCACATTGAGGGTCGACATGTTTGGTTCGGCTAATTCAGGACGTCCAGTGATGGTTGCGATGGCAATCAGTGTTGCTGCCCCTCCTCCGAGAGTTTGTTCCAACAGCCTCGTGAGCATGCAATTTTTGTAGTTCGTAGCCTCGAGTGCTGCTGATGATGTCGTGTTGATTTGATGAAGAAGTACGCCTAGAACTTGCACGTCGGGAGGCGTCGCAACGTCGAACTGCGCGAGGTCGAAAATCGTGATCGTCGCGAAAGCGTCGCGACGAACGGAAACGGCGCCATTCGCGCCTTGGACGTTACCTTGGGTCAACGGCGTGTAAACGTGAAACGAAGTGCAGCAAGTGCTGGCTGCTCGTTTCCCCTCCGGAACAATGACGCAACTTGCTGCGTCCACCAACGGCCTCGTGGTGACCAACGGAATCGCCCCGAGGGGCGCTGCAAAATCAGCGCAGGCCGCGAGTTCTCCGTTGGCGCTGTCAAACAAGCGATCACCGCGAACGTGGAATGCCGAAAAATCCACGTGAACTGCGCCTCGATTCTGCTGCGCCAGCAACTCTTCGGCAAACAGGTGGACAATGCCCGGGTCGCTATCCACAACGTTGTAAACCGTTTGGCTGCGGCCACTGCTTGGCGGACCCATGACTACGATTGAGTAACTCTGTCCTGCCATGGCGTTGAATACCACTTTCCGCAGACAGTCGTCGAAGAATTTCTTGTTGGTATCGGCAATTTGTCGGACGGACGAAAATGGACCAAAATTGCGTCCCTTATACACCAGCGTGTTGCGTTCTGCACCGGTCTGCACCGTGTCTCGGGAGGCCATGACCCTGACATGTGCTTCAGCCTGCCTGAGCATCGCGGCGGGCAGAAAAGGGTGGAAACACTGGAGGCAAGAAGGAAGAAACATTAAGAGATCGTTTCCGCACCGGCGTTTCCGCAACGTCGACTTACAGTTACACTGTTGTTACGTCGCACATTCGAAACACTGGCACGGAACGTACATCACTGTTTTGCAACATGTGGCCTTGACCCAGGGCGGGGGCTGATTGGTCTTTGTTGAAATTTCACGGCGTGACATGCAAATATCTCCCGCCGTGAGTTGTTGCGACTCAACAAGTCTCTCATCGTGGTCGGTTCATAGTTGCGTGTCGCTGGAACTGTGGGCTGAGGTGTCTCGGCGGACGCAAAGTTCACGCCCCCGAACACCGGGCGACTTTCCGGCCGCCCTTCCAAGTGTTTTTGGACAGTCGATGACGATTGTCCTAAATGGGGTGTAACAAGGTTCCTTGTCGGAGAAGAAATCCGAGGAGCCCCCGCGTGAGAGACCTTTGCGCCAGCGCGCAACTGTTGAATGGCAGCAAGTTGCTGCCGCAGTTCTTGCTGTCGTTGCTCGAGCGACGCGGCATTCCAATCTTCCTTGGATTGCACGGACAGATCCGCGAGAAGTGGCAATCGTGTGGCTTGTCTTTGCCGCACCGGACTAGCACGGTTGACTAATTTGCCGTCTCGAGCAGTTGGAGACCCGCTGCGCAGCAACAGTCCTAGCATGGTGGCAGTGGTTGACGGCGGGGCAAAATCACCCATCACCATCGCTTTCGTGGCAGCTGGCCGCTGAGCGGAAGGGGAAACCACACGTTGATCGACCTTTCCGCTGAGTGAAAACCCGTGCAGCCCACTTGAAAATACTTCGGCAACGGTTTGCGCTGGCTGTGGGTTTGCTTGCAGTTGTTGACGTCTCGAATCATTTGTCCGACTCAGCGGTCGCACGGCGGTGTGACTTTGCGGCGGTGTGACAGCGATGAACGAGTGTGCCGACTCGGGGATGGGATCAATGGTTACCTCGGTGTTCTTGGCAGTGACGTCACATGATATCACTGTTGAAGTTTGAATGGTGCCACGAGATGCAGGTGCCAACTCGGCTGGAGGTTCGACCCGAGGTGCCACGTTGTGGCCAGCGAACGTGCTGGTTGGTTGAGTTACGAGTACAGTGAAAGCGCTTTCGTCTTCTGCACTTTTATCGTTTGGTGTGCTGTTCCCATCCTTGGAGATCGCTCGTGGATCCTTCAACGAAACACCAGTCGACGACAATCGCCGATGATCGCCCACGATCGAGGGCCGTCGCGAGCTCGACGACAACCGGTCGCCTCCACCACTCGGGCTCGGTGGGCAGTTCGAGACACGCTTCAACGTCTCCTTCAATTGGGCAACTTCGTTTTTCAACAGCGCGCATTCTTGCTTGGCTTGATCGAGCGTGACTTTCATCTCCATCTCGTTGCTTCCCATCTTCGATCCCCCTGACATCGTACCGACATGACTCATTCTTCGCGAACGCCCTTTGGCTCTTGGAGTTGTGGGTTGTGAGACGCTGGATTTTGATTCCTGAATTTGGGCAGTGTGGGCCCCGAATGCGGCCAGTTTCTTCATGTTGCGAAGCAAGATAAACAAGTTCGCCAGATGTCCAGAAATGCTTCGTGAGAGTCTGGCTTCGTCAAACCTGCAACTTTGTTCCGATTCTTCCGTTTCGATCGCGACGGTGGTTAGCCATTGAAGCTGTTCCCGAGGAAGGCCGCGAATCGAGCTCTTGTCCACAACTGATCGTAGAAACAAGCTCAGGAACTGATCTTCCGACAGTCCTTTTGTATCACAATCTTGTTCGTCATAATTCTCGACAACAAACCGCTTCGTTAACGAGTCGAAAGTACGAACAACCTGGTGAACCTTCATCATGCTCAGGAAATCGCTTGATGAATTGTGGGCGCTGCTCGCATTCGAACGCATGCTTGCTGAATGATGTCCGAGTGCGGCGCGATCTTTCTTTGCAAACTGAGCAGCACGTTGTTGTCTCGCCAGAGCAGCATCGTTACGAGTTGGATCCACCTTTGAATTCACGCCATCCACCATAGTCATGAGTTTCCGCCAAAGACGTTGATTTTTGTGATTTTCGACGCCAAGGGGTGCTTCAGGCGGCACCGTTGTAGGTCCAAACAATTTCGCTTGCAACGTTGCCTTCCGTTGACGCTCTAAACCGTTGACGTACTCCGAGACTGCTTGCTTGACGTCCAACACACCGGCATCGTGCATGAGCTGCTGTTTGCGAATCGACGACATCTCCAAACTCGTTGTACTGGCAGGAGACGGTGAAGGTAGCGACATATCATTGTCCCAATCCGTCACGAGCGGTGGTGGGCCGAGTCGGTTACTGTCGACGTCGTGACGGGCCATGAGTGACGATTCCAGTTGTTGCGATAAATCCATTAAATACGTTTCTTTGATGCGACCTCGTTGTTCCACACAGGCAATAGAAAAGTACAACTTCGTTTGCGCTTCCTTGATGTCTTCATCTCGCTTTATAACCGCAAGTCGCAAGACATCCAACTCTTGCTGCACCACGGCAAGTTCGGTACTTTTTGCAAGAAGCGTTTCTTCTAACGTTGGACCGACTGCTTCGTCATCCGGCGGGCCATCAATGTCAGACGCTTCAATTTTGAAAAAATACGGGTTTCCAAATTCGGCGTCATTTTTGTTAGCCTCCTCTGCCCTCGCTGCGAAGTCGCACTCGAAGACACGGAAAAAATCCTCCGACTTTCGAAATCCGTGGCGTCTCGGACAAGGTTGCTTGAAGTGCACCATACTTCGAAGCCATGCAAAATTTGGAGTCGTGGGTACCTGAGCGGCACGAAAGTCCAAGTTCCATGCATCCCAGGCGAACTGAGAAATGCAAGTGTCACCAGATGCCCCTAGTGCGACTGTACGAAGCGCCTTTTCGACCGCAACTCCTTCCCAGTGGACGACCGTCGAAAACGCTTCGTCGTCGACATCGACGTCCATTTTGTCGGGTGTACCATAGTGAATACCGATGCGCGCTGTCAAGCCACGCCATAACGGTCTATTGTACCGCTTCGCAGCGATGAGAGAACTCGGCCATTTCGTGCCATCTGAATTCAACCGCTTGTGAACAGCGCCCGCAAACCCCACTGCGTTCCAGCTCTCGGTCGTCGTGAAAATGTAGGACCGGTTCATCAACGCAGCGCTGTTCAACTTTGAGGGATCATCGGAACCGTCGGCTGAGAAATAGTTGCTCCTTGTACAAGAAAACTTCGCAGCATTAGAAGCGATGATTTGCTGCGCTTCATCCACTGCCGCCGACAACACCGGCAGTTTGGAACGGAACATGGATGCACTCTCAAGTTGCACTACGACCAGAAACACATGACTTTCAGTTGTTTCGACTTTGGCAGCATCATGGAGTGAAAGACCTTTCCCTGCGCGTGCTGCGAAAGTGCCGTCGAGACCACGGCCAACGGAATCACATTTTCCATGAAAATCTTCGAGTTGCCGACGAAGTACCATTACGGTGGCGTCCAATTTTCGCCGCATGGTCGTTTGTTGCTGACGTTCGTCTTGAATTTTCAACGCCTCTTGCTCGATGGTTTCCGTGATGTAAACCAATGAACGCAACGCCCGCATCACCGCCAAATAATTACTGGCTCTCGACATGGCCAATTCGAACGAAAAGCCTAAAAATAAAGAACGCACCGCCGCGTAAATGCTGGACAACAATGACAACGACGTTTCGCCGCTTCGAATGACGCAGTCGCAAGGATCCGAGACAAGGAACAAGCCTTTGTCTGCGAAGACAACTGCATCAAGGTAATCCGAGTTGGACGATAACATGACTTGCTTGATTTCTTCTGCAAGGTCGCTTGGCGTCTTCGAGGTTAATTCTGGGCCAAAAACAGAACGATCGTTGCTCAGTTGAGCCCCATTCGCAGAATTGAACGCAAGCCATCCGGCCATCCACCCCGCTTCCGTTTCCATGCCATCGGACCTTGGCTCCAGGGTTTCGACTTCGCCGCCAAGAGACATATTTTTTTGCGAAAATCTAATGAAATACACGGACTCACGCAGGCATTTCAGTATTTCGGTTGTGTGGCTCAAGAGACCAACGTGAGAAAGAGTCGCTGTTAGTGCAACTTCTTCTTGCAGAAGGGGTTCTTAATTGTCATGCGACCAAATGCCTCGCATATTCGATGATTCATCGAAACGACCCTTTGGTTGCACTTCGATGATCGCGTGGTCGATGAACGCAACTGCACAATACAATAATCCTTCGAGCAAACGCAAATCTTCTGCACTGCCAGTTGCGTCGATTTCTTGCAATCCATCTTTGATGCGACAATTGATTCGAAGGTTTGGAAGGCTTTCAAGGTATGCATAGCCATCGTCGAATTCCTTTGAAAAAACTGAAAGAATTTGATTCGTCTTGCACCGCCCCATAACCACATCCGCATGCGATTCCTTGATGGTCCACGACGCAGTGAAATTGCCGTGATCATCTTTCTTGGCGAAACGAATCGTGTCTCGGAAGGGAGCTTCCGCAATCTTTGCGGGTTCTCGCGGTTCTCGCCGCTTTTCAGGTTCCAGAACTGTTTGTGTCACCTCTCCACTTCGCGGCAACGGCAAGGCTACCGCTGTTCGTAATTTTGAAACATCTGACGACGGCAACGGAGGCGCAACTGCAGTTGTCGGTGAGGACAATGATCGCGCGAGCTCGTCCATTCGCCTAGCCTCCTCCGGGTTGCTTTTGCAAAGCGCCTGGTGTTTTTTCCCGCCACGGTGTTGATGCCACGTAATCATTGATTCACATTGTGTGCCACACAATGTACACGTAAATTCGCTGCGTAACCATCTCCCGGTAGTGACGGCGGACATGTTGCTTTGCATGCGTGCGCAATGAAACACAACTCGTAATTGCAAATTGGTTGCGCAACATGCGATTTACATTGTGAGATTAATTCAATCCAACATCGGCGCTCTCGTATGCGACTGAAAACTTTTCTACATCATGACAATTCGTCGTCGTCGAAGTCGCTGCGGTCGTCGACATTGCTGTTTCGCACTGACACTCTTCGAGAGGACGCAATGTTGCTCCCTTCAGTTCGGTCCGTCGCATTGTCACCAACACCGCGGCTGATGGCAATCCAATCGAATACGTAATCGTGGGACAGGTTTTCGGAACGCATGTAACCTGCGAACATCTCACGGCAATCCTCGTATTTCGGTGTGTCGTCAAACTTCAAACTGCGGGTATAACTCAGAAAACTGAGCAAAGGAGGTGGCAATAACTTGCACAACGCTTCTGGAGTAGTCGATGCCTTTTTTTCTGAAATTCGCTCGTGCTTCTCCTGTCGATCTGCCCCTTTCACGCCGACCCAAGGCAAACTCCCTTTGGCGAAGAAAATCAACATGTATGCCAGGGATTCCAAATCGTCACGTCGACTTTGCTCGATGCCTAAATGAGTCCAAATCGATACGTATCGCGCAGTCCCAGTGAGGCTTTTGCCTTCCTTCATGGGAATGTGGTTCCCTGTTTTGGTGTCGCGATATTTTTTTGCCAAACCGTAGTCAATGGCATAAACGTGGTGAGCTCGTTTACCAACACCCATCACAAAATTGTCTGGTTTGATGTCTCGATGAATAAACGAACGTGCGTGGATGTATTCCAGCCTCGAGATGCACTGAATGGCCAACATACTCATCGTTTTTGCACTAAATTTTTTTTCACAGTAAGAGAACAGTGCTTGCAATGATGGACCGAGTAAATCCATGACAAGAACATTGAAGTCTCCTTCGGTTCCGTACCAACGGACGGTGGGTATTCCAACGATGTGTGCGTTGTCATGCGTCAAGTACTTTAACACGCGAGCTTCGAATACGAGTTGAGGCACTGCGCACGTCACGAGTTCCAATTTCACGGCCACAATTTCGCGCGTGGTGAGATCGACCGCTTTGAAAACCTCGCCGAATGAACCTTTACCGAGACTTCGGGACAACCGATAGCGACCCTCGCCAACTTTTGCCTCCATTCCTGTGAACAACAGTGACTTTCTGATCGGGTGGGGGAAGGAAGGAAGGAAGGAAGTTGTGGTTCTGGCCCAGGTGCATAACCGGCTGTGCGGGCGTTAACCGGCTGTGCGGGCGTGGGTGATTTTCCTGGACTCACGCGGCGGGATTCACAGTTCCGCCACCGATGGCGATGCACTTTT